>Ga0256845_1001374_pt1 | contig 19699 bp, 15 predicted proteins | sample RiftiametaG_FD_189101 | JGI IMG/M metagenome (GOLD analysis project Ga0256845, IMG submission 189101) | Tube worm associated microbial communities from hydrothermal vent at the East Pacific Rise, Pacific Ocean - Riftia | ecosystem: Host-associated > Annelida > Integument > Unclassified ...
GAGGCGCTCGCGCGCCGGCGCCAACATCGACGCGATGCCCTGAGAGTCGGCGCTCATCGGGCTCTAGTCGATAGTCTCGGGTCCCGGGTTGGTGTGCTTGGGGACATCGACGATAGGTTTTTTGGGGACCGGATCCGGTCCCGGGTTGACGTGGATGGGCTCGACGGCCTTCTCGAGGGGCTTTGGGTCTGGTTTGGGCTCAGGAACAGGGCTCACGTCCGGCTCTTGTTCGCCGGCGTCGGTCTTGTCGCCGGTGTCGGTCTTGTCGCCGGCGTCGGCTTTGTCGCCGGCCTTGTCGCCGGCGCCGGTGTCGGTCTTGTCGCCGGCGTCGGCCTTGTCGCCGGCGCCGGCCTTGTCGCCGACATCGGCTTTGTCGCCAGCATCGGCTTTGTCGCTCGCGCCGGCGTTGTCGCTCGCGCCGTCGGTACAGGCGGTCGTCAGGGCCAGAGACGCGGCCAGCAGGCTCGTCCCGACGACAACGGTCAAATGACGGTCGGTGCTCATGCTTGCATCATCCCGCACAGGTTTGGGTCAGGCAAACGCCGGCTCAGCCGGGCTTGGGCTCGGGCGCTGGGTTCACCGAGGGCTCCGGACCTGGGTTGACGTGGTCGGGCTCGGGCTCGGGACCCGGGTTGACGTGGTCGGGCTCCAGTTCGAGCTCGGGCTCCGGTTCGGGCTTCGGTTCGAGCTCGGGCTTCGGTTCGGGCTCGGGCTCGGGGTTCACCGAGACCTCGGATTTGTCCGTGTCGGTCTCTCGGGCCTCTGGAGTCTCGTGTGTGGACTCGGGCCCCGGATTGGTCGTGGGTTTGGAGCAGGCCGTCGTGGCGACCGCGAGCGAGGCGGTCAGCAAACTGGTGCCGACGACGAAGGTCAGGGTCCGGGCGGGTCGATCCATCCCGACATTGTGCCCGTCGCCACCTTCGACTTCAACGGCTTCGAGGCCGCGGCGCTCGAGCGCCGAGATGGATCGCTCGAATCACGCCCCGCCGATGAGCGCGGCCATGTCGACGCAGCGGTTCGCGTAGCCCCACTCGTTGTCGTACCAGCTCAGCAGTTTGAAGGTCCGGGCCCCGATCTGCATGGTGCTCTTCGCGTCGATGATCGAAGAGTAGGGGTTGCCGATGATGTCCGCGGACACGAGCTCCGCGTCGCTGACGTCGAGGATGCCCTTCATGGGCCCGGCGGCGGCCTCACGCAGGGCCGTCAACACGGCGTCTATGGTGGTGTCGCGGGACAGGGTGACCACGATGTCGGTGACCGAGCCGTTGGGCACGGGCACACGCAGGGCCATGCCGTCGAGCTTGCCGGCGAGGCTGGGGATGACCTTGGCGGTCGCCCGGGCGGCACCCGTGGAGGTCGGGATGATCGAGGCTGCCGCGGTCCGCCCGCGGCGTCGGTCCTTGGGGTGTGGGCTATCGAGGATCGCCTGGCTGATCGTGTAGGCGTGGATCGTGGTGATCAGCATGTGCTCCACGCCGAAGCTGTCCTCGAGGACCTTGGCCACAGGCGCGAGGCAGTTGGTGGTGCACGAGGCGTTCGAGACCACGCTGTGGTTCGCCGGATCGAAGTCGCCCGCGTTGACGCCGAGCACGAAGGTCGCGTCCTCGCCCTTGGCCGGGGCCGAGATCAGCACCCGCTTGGCCCCGCCATCGATGTGCTTGGCCGCGTCCTCGCGCTTGGTCATCACGCCAGTCGCCTCGATCACCACGTCCACGCCGTAGCGGCCCCAGGGGATCTGCGCAGGGTCTCGCTCTCGGGTGAAGGGGATCCTGCGGTCCCCGATGATCAGGGCGTCGTCGGCCGCGCCCACGGGCTCGCCGAAGTGACGGTGGACCGAGTCGTACTCGAGCAGGTATCCGAGGTCGTGGGGGTCGGCGAGATCGTTGATACCGACGACCTCGATGTCCTCGCGAGCGTGGGCGATGCGAAACACGGCGCGCCCGATGCGTCCAAAACCATTGATCCCGATGCGGGTAGTCACGCCCGGATTCTACAACTCCTCGGCGCGGGTCTCGCAGACCCTCGCCCAGAACCGACCGCAAAACTTGCAAGGTGGCCGGGGCCTGACCGATTGGGGTGGATGCGGAAGGGGGACCCAATCGGTCGAGCCACACAAGACCATGGCCACCATAGCAGTTGGGGAGAATGAAAGGGGCTCCGCGTTACGCGCGCTTCGTCTGTCCACGTACCCAAGGTCTGTCGCTCGGTTGTCTCAAGATGATCTTTGGCTGCTGATCTCCCCGCGAGTTGTTCGGTTCTCGCGCCCGACGCAGGCTGTTAGGTTCTCGGCGATGGGCCTGCGCGCCGCGTTCCGTATTCCGGCCCCCGACCAAAAGGTCGCGGGCTGGCACATCTCTCCCCTGGTCGACCTGAGCGCCTACGCGTTCAGCTGGGTGTTCGTGCTCGTCCCCCTCGTGCTCGCGGGTGACGGCCGCAAGGACTACCTGGGGGTGTACCTGCTCATCATCGCGCTGAGCGACCTCCACCGGCACATCGGCCTGCCCTACGTCTACGCCGATCGCCAGGTCCGCGAGCGCTACCCCGCTCGGTTTTGGCTGTTCCCGGCCCTGCTCTTCGGCGCGTGGTTGGCGAGCCCGTGGTTGGCCCACAGCGGATGGGTGTTGAGCGCCGCGGGGGTCTGCGCGATGGCGGCCATGCTCGTGGTCTTGCTTCAGATCCTGCGTCGTGACGGGGGCCCGGACGCGGTCCCCAACGCCGAGTTGATCGCGGTGCTCGGTGCGGCCATGGGCGCGGCCGCGGGGCTCCACCTGCTGTCTCTGGGCACCCTGGGTTTGGACCCGGCGTGGTGGTGGTTCGCCGCGGCCTTGTTCGCCTCGACCTGGTTCGACTGGCAGCGCCTGCGCGGGCGCTCCAGCAAGCCCGGTCCGTCCGCATCCGGTGAGAGGGGTGCATCGAGCGAGTCCGGCGGGCCCCCGCGCGAGCAGGCGATCGCGGTCTCGGGAGGCCGGGGCTTCATCGCCTCCCTGTGCATCGTCGCGCTCATGGGCGCGGCCTTGCTCGCGGAGCCCCTGCTCGCCAGCGGCGGCGTGGCGATGACCAGCATCCTGGCGCTGATCGGGGTGTTCGCGGCGCTGTGGAACTTCTGGCACGTGTACATGCAGAAGTACGGGATCATGCGCATGTACAACGCCAAGGCGCCCGTACAGCCCGGCACGCCCGGCGCCATGGACAAGCTCCTGCTCCTGTCTTGGCTGCCCCTGTACTTCGCCTGGCTCGGGCCCGTGTACCGCAAGGTCGCGGTCGACTACTTTCACAGCGCGGCCGCTGTGCTCCCGGGCTTCATCGACCTGCTCGAGCAGGCCATGCCCGTGACCGTGCCCTTGACCACGGCCTTCGTCGCCGTGGTCTACATTTTATGGCTGCGCGCCGAGTGGCGGGCCAACAAGCTGCGCAGCGCCCCGCGCTTGCTCATGGTCGCGGGATCCACGGGCCTGGCGCTGTGCTTTTTCGTCTTCGATCCGGTCAAGGTCTACATGGCCTTCGCCTTCAGCCACGCGCTCGAGTACTGCGTGTTCGTCTGGGCCTTTCAGCGCCGTCGCTACCAGAGCAAGCTCAGCCACGACCCGGCCCTCGGGCGCATGCTCCGGCACCCGCTGGTGTTTTATGTGGGCATGATCCTGGCCTTTGGGGTCGCTATTTTGATGCTCAAATACTGGGGCCGGTACATCATGCCCGAGGCCGAGCGGCCTGAGGTCTGGGGCTACCGGACCTCGTACTGGCTGGGGTTTTGGGGGGTGTATCAATCCATGGCCCACTTCTATTTCGACGGCTTCCTCTGGAAGATGCGCCTGCCCAGCGTGCGCGCGAATTTGTAGGGATTCTCGGCGGGGTCGATCGGCGGGTCGATCGGTTGCTAGGGCGGCCATGTGTGATTGCTTCCTGTTCTCGCTTGCTTGACTCCGATGGGGACTGCCCCTAGTTTTCAGTCGATGCGAGCTTGACAGCCTCGGAGGCCCCACCCGGAGTGAGGGGCACAGCCACCAGACCCGTGGAGTGACGCGTCCGCTGAGCGCGGATGCGAGGGGGACCGGGCTTTGGGCTCTCGTTCACCTGCTCCTGAAGTCTGAGAGCAATACGCGTTTGGCCATGCGGATGGGCCCCGGGGGTAAGCACCCTGGATCAAGCGGGTTCGACTCCCGTCAGGCGCAACAACTGACCCACTACTGCCTGATTCGGCAGGATCTCCCGCGGGGAGTCTCGGCCGCGCAGCTCGTTCATGCTGCCGGAGAGAGCGCTCCGGGTGACCTGGCGAGCGGCACCATCGCCGTGGTTTTGGCCGCGAGGGACGAGGCCCACCTCGAACACCTCGCCGCCGAGCTGCGGCGATTACAAATTCCACATCGACCGATCCGAGAGCCGGATCCGCCGTGGAACAACGCGCTCATGGCAATCGGCATTGTGCCGGTCTGCGATCGCGCGACCGTATCAACCATCACGGGCAGCCTGCGGCTGCTCCGATAAAGGACAACTCGAATGCAACACCCAATTGTCGATACCCCTCCCACATCCGCCCCTACCCCCACACTCACCCGCTTCGACCTGGGCGAGCTGCGTCGATATCGGCGGGCCCTCGACCTTCGAATACGGGCCCTCAAGGCGGTGCTGCGCACGCGCTGGACCGAGCCCATGGTGACCCGGCAGGCCACCGAGCTGTGTGTGCTGCGGGCCTGGCTGCGCGGTCGCCTGCACCTGCGCGATGTGGACTTATGTCGGGAGATCGCCCTGCGGCGCCGGGCCGAGCCACTCCGGGAGCTGACCTGAGATGGGTTGGGCAGACCGACAGCTCGCGGCCCTGCGCGCGGGCCAGGTGACGCGCTGCCGACCCCACGGGGGATCGATGCGCGGTCGCATCGAGAGCGGGCAGCTGGTGACCTTGGACCCGAAGGTCGAACCTTCGATCGGTGCCGCGGTCATGTGCCGCTGCAAGGGCAACATCTACATTCACCTGATCAAGGCCATCAAGGGCCACGGCGACAAGCGTCGATTTTTGATTGCGAACAACCGCGGGGGCACCAACGGCTGGGTCGCGCGAGGATCGATCTTCGGGGTCGTCACCGATGTAGGCGACTGAGGGCGGCCCTGCAGTTCGAGGCCAAACCCACATCGTCGTGCTTCTCTCGGGTGTCTCTCTCAGGCGAGCGAGCAGAATTGCTCGTAGTCGATCAGCTCGATGTCCTCACGCTTTTGCGAGCACACGCGACAGTTGGGATCGCGGTGCAATTTCATGGTCCGAAACTTCGTGCCCAGCGCGTCGAGGACCAGCAGGCGCCCCGACAAGGTCGTGCCGATGCCGAGGATGATCTTGAGGGCCTCGTTGGCCTGGAGGGTCCCGATCATGCCGGGCAAGACCCCCAACACGCCGGCCTCCTGGCAGGAGGGGGCCATCCCCGGGGGCGGCGGATCGGGGTAGAGGCAGCGGTAGCAGGGCCCCGCGTCGGGTCCCTCCTCGGCCATGAACGTGGTCAGCTGGCCCTCGAAGCGGAAGATCGAGGCGTGGACGACCGGCTTGCCGAGTTTGAGGCTGGCGTCGTTGAGCAGGTAGCGGGTCGGGAAGTTGTCGGCACCGTCGACGATCAGGTCGTAGCCGGCGATGATCTCCATGATGTTGGAGCTGTCCAGTCGGTCCTGGATGGGGATCACCTTCACGTCGGGGTTGAGGGCCTGCAGGGTCTTGCGGGCGCTCTCGACCTTGGGCATGCCCAGGCGCTCGAGGTTGTGGATGACCTGGCGCTGGAGGTTGGACTCGTCGACCACGTCGTCGTCGATGATCCCGATGGTGCCGACACCGGCCGCCGCCAGGTAGAGGGCGCTGGGGGAGCCGAGTCCGCCCGCCCCCAAGAACAAGACCTTGGCGTCGAGGAGCTTGCCCTGCCCGGCCTCTTTGATCTCGGGCAGCATGATGTGCCGGCTGTAGCGCTTGAGCTGCTCGGGGGTGAGCACCCGCGGACGCTCGAAGGGGTGGCCCGCGTTCTTCCACGCCCGAAAGCCCCCGGCCATCGACGAGACCCGCTCGTAGCCCATCTCTTTGAGCGAGCGCGCGGCCAGGACCGAGCGCACTCCCCCGGCGCAGTACAAGATCACCGGCTGGCTCCGGTCGGTGACCAGATCCTCGATCTTGAGCTCGAGGAAGCCGCGCGGGATCCACTCGGCGTGGGGGATGAAACCCTGCTCGAACTCGTCGCGCTCGCGGACGTCGACCAGGATGGGCGCGTCGGTGCGCGAGTCGATCGCGCGAGCCTTGGTCTCGTCTACAGAGATCTCGTGGACGCCGGCTTTGACTTCGGAGAGGACTTGATTGAAGGTCGCCATATATTCCCTTTGTTTGCCGGGTATTTAGATTGGGTATGTTTCCCAATCAGCGCTGTTCTACGGCGTCTGAACTGTGGCCGAGCCACGTACCCGCGTCAATGTCGATCAATATACGGACAACTGCCGTATATGTGCTTGGGTGGCCGATGGGCGACCGTGGCGACGAGGGTTCAGCGTCGGCCGTGGAGCAAGACTTTGACGCCGAGCGGAAACTCGACCCGGACCTTGTTCTCTTCGAGCGCGATCACGACGCCGTTACCAAAGGTCTTGTGCTTGATCTGCTCGCCCAGGGTGAAGGTCTCGCGGATGCCGTAGGCCCGCGAGGGCAGGTTCGGATCGAAGACCCGGGGGCCGTCTGGGAGCCCGCCCGAACGGCCGGGTGTGGATCGAGCCCGCGTCTTTTTTCCGCCCGCGCTCACGACCCTGCGCCGGGTCGGCTCGAGGTTCGCCTGGGGCGCGTCGCCCGTCGGCTTGAGCCGGTGCGAACCGCCGCACTGCTTGCACTGGACCTTGCTGACCTTGTCCCCGACCTTGGCGACGATCACGTGCCAGACGTCGCCGCAGGTCCTGCACATGCCCTCGATATCTCGACCGACTTCAAAGGCCATGGTTGCGCGAGTGTAGTCCGAAGCCGGGGGCTTGCCGAGGGGTCGGTCGCGTACCGCGTTTCCGCGTTTCCGCGTTACAGTGCGGCGCCCTCGCGCCTGCGGAGGGACCCGCGCCACCGATGGCTCCCATGACCACGAACACCGAAATGGACTCCGACCTGGACCCGGACGAGATGCCCGAGCCGGTCGAGCGGACCCGCGCCGACGATCGCCATGAGGCGGAGGCCTTCGCCGAGATCGCCGAGCGCCTCGCTCGGGCCAAGCCGAACGAGCTGCCCGAGCTCAGCGATCCGCCCTTCGACGCAGACCTGCGCCAGGCCATCGGCGACGCCCAGCGCTTCGTCAAAAATGCGCGGGCTCGCCAGATCCGCCGGGTCGCAAAGTTGCTGCGCGGCGCGGGCAGCCCGGAGGAGGTCCGAGACGCGCTCGAGGGCAAGACCCCCGAGCTGTTGGCGAAGCGGATCAGCGAGCAGGTCAACGAGACCTGGCGAGCGCAGCTGCTCGCGGACGGAGATGTCGCCCTGACCCGCTTTGTCGCCGAGTTTCCAGATGCCGACCGCCGGCAGCTGCGTCAGCTCATGCGCCAGGCCAGGCGCACGCCCCCCGACGCTCGCTCGAAGCGAGCCTCGACGGCCCTGATTCGCCTGGTCCGAGAGGTTCGCCTGGTCCGAGAGGTCCGCCTGAGCCGAGAGGTCCGACTTGTCCAGAGCGCACAGGCGCAGACCTCGGAGCAGGGCGGCACAGACTTCGAGGCCAAGCCCGAGATATAGGGGCTCGAGCCTGAGCCTGAGCCTGAGCCTGAGCCTGAGCCTGAGCCTGAGCCTGACCCTGAGATAGGGACAAGGGCCTGACTCCGAGACAGGGAGCGCTCAGACGTGGGCCGTCTGAGACGGCGCCGGGCTCGGGCTCCAGCCCGAACCCATCTTCCGAAGCCAGCGCTGGTGGGACACGACCGCGTCCAGGAACGTGTCGTAGCAGTTGTAGGGGAGGTCGAACTCCTCACAGGTCTGACGGAAAATCTTGGCGATCTCCGGGTAGTGGATGTGACAGATCTTGGGGAACAGGTGGTGTTCGACCTGAAAGTTGAGTCCGCCCAGGTACCAGTTCCAAAACTTGCTGCGGGGGGCGAAGTCGGCCGTGGTCTCGAGCTGGTGGGTGAGCCAGTCCTTGTCGCAGCGGGCCGGGTCACCGGAGACCTCCGGGAACTTGGCCTTCTCGACCACATGGGCGAGCTGAAACACGATCGCAAGGGTGAAGCCGAGCACGACCGCGGTCAGCAGCATGCCGAACACGGCCAGCGGCCAGGGCTGGACGAAGAACATGCCGCTCCACAGTCCCAGGGCGATGACCTTGCCGAGGACGAACAGCCCCAGCTCGCGGCCGCGGGGCCGGGGAAAGGGATTCTCTCCGCTGAGCCCGGAGGCCATGTTTTGAAAGTCCGAGAGCAGGATCCACCGGAACGCGAGCAGGCAGTACAGGCCCCAGGTGTAGATGTGCTGGTAGCGGTGGCCCGGCTTGTGGGCCTGGACCGGAGACATGCGGGCCAGGCCGTTGAGATCGATGTCGGAGTCGGCCCGGTCGATGTTCGTGAACGTGTGGTGGTTCACGTTGTGCTTGAAGCTCCAGATGTAGGAGCTGCCCCCGAGCATGTCGAGGGTGAACCCGGCGGCGCGCGAGACCCAGGCCGGCCCGGGGTACCCGCCGTGGTTGCCGTCGTGCATGATCGAAAATCCGATCCCCGACATGGCCAGGCCCAGGCTGACCGCCGCGAGGGCGACCTGCCACCAGGTGCTGGCCGCGAACAACAGGAGGGCGTACGAGCCCACCGTCCAGCTCAGGATGACCACGGTCTTGGCGACCATGCGGCGCCGGGCCCCGACATGGTCGGCCGTGCGCATGTAGGCCGCCACGCGCTCGTTGAGGACCGCGTGGGCACGGATGCGGGGCTTGAAACGTACTTTCATGTCGGTCGGCTCCCTCGGGGGCACCTCAAGCAGTACTCCAAACAGGGCCGACCTGACAAACCAAGGGGTGTGTGGCTACCGACAGGCGCTGTGCCGGGGGGTGCCCGCTCGCTCACAGCTGGCCGCGGGCGTGGCCCATCAAGATCAGGTAGGCGGCGAGATCGACCCCCGAGGCGTTCGAATTCGTCTCACTCTTGATGGTCTCATCGCCCTTGCGCTCACTGGTGACCCCGTCCAGCGAGCGTTTGCGCCTCGTGACCCGGAGCTGGTCGTCGTAGATCGCGCCTGGGGCCAGGCGGCGCAGGGCTGTGCAGAGGGCCGCAAAACTCTCGTGGCTGGCCCGGCCCATGGCATCTCCGAGCCCGGTGTAGCGCAGCTGGTGCTGGCAAAAGACCATGGGCTGGGCGAAGTCCCGGCGGATCAGATAGATGCGCTCCTCCGAGCTCGACTCGGTGATCGTCGAGGTCGAGGAGGTCGAGCGGGTCATGACCATGCCGCCGCTGAGCACGGCCCGGGCGGCGCTGAACTGCTTGCTGTGCCGCTCGCTGATGGTCTGGGCGTCGCTCACGACCATGGCGTGGATCAGGGCGTAGATCTCGGCGCCGTCGACCTGGGCCCGCTCACGGGTCGCGCTGGTCGTGCGCAGGTGGCCGCCCTCGAAGTCCAGCTCGAACTCCCGGGGTTGGTGCATCTGCTCGGTCGTGGGGACCTTGGCCGTGTCCCCGCCGACCGCGCCGTGGCCCCACCCGCGCAGCTTGGCGACCAGGGCCGAGGCTGCCTCGGCCCCAGACACCCGGGCGACGACCACGGGCAGGGGGCCGTTGAGGCGCATGCGAAGGTCGTAGGGGAACACGCCGAGCTCGGCGGCGAGCGTCGGGAGCTGCTCGCTGAGGCCCGGGCCCCAGCGGGTGACGGCGACCACGAACATGGCTCAGGGGGCCTCCCCAGGGGTCGCTCGAGTCTCGCGCAGGCCGAAACACTCGTTGTTCCCGGGCCCGGCGTGGTGCCGGCGGCTGAGGAAGGTGGGGTGAACCAGGGTGCTGCCCGCCCCCTCGCGGCAGCTCCAGACGCTCCCGTCCCAGGCCGCGCCGCTGCCCGTGTCGTCCCAGGTGAACTCGACCACGGCGGGCTGGAGGTAGCGCTCGTGCACGCAGCGGGTCTCGCCGAGGGCCGGTGGTCCACCGTGGTCGGGCTTGGCGATCTGTCCGGGGCAGATGTAGGGCCCGGCCGGCGGGAGCGGGTTCCAGAGCGTGACCTCGAGCTCCCCGCCTGCGCCCGCGTCGGACCAGATCTTCTCGTAGGCGATAGGTTCGACCAGCGCGGGGTGATCGGCGGCGACGGTCACGGCGGGGTGATCGGGAGCTCCGTGACCGGCGACGGCCACGTCGCCCAGCGAGATGTAGCCCTCGGGGACCACCGGCCGCCAAAACGACACGTCCGAGAACGCCCCCGTGCCCGTGTCGTCGTAGATCTTGGTGTACCCGTCCCCGCTCAGGTAGGGCAGGGGCAGGGTGGGGGCCGGGTCGATGCTCCCGCTGAGGGCCGGGTTCTCGATGGCCTCGTAGACCGGTTGTCCGACCCACTGGGGCGGGGCTTCGATCTCGAGCAGGTGCGCGGCCGTGGCCGCGATATCCCAGATCCGAAGCTCGCGCTGGAGGGTGATCGTCGGACCCTGAGGGGTGTGTACCAAAAACGGGATCGCCCGCTCCGCCGGTGTGTCTGTGCTGTGAAAGAGGCCCACGCCCCCGTGGTCGGCCGAGATGATCAGCGCCGTGTAGGGCCACATGTCGACGGCCTCGAGGGCCGTGCGCAGCTGGCCCAAGAGCGCGTCTGCGTCCTCGACAGCCTGGTTGTAGGGCCCGCTCGCCCAGCCGTTGAAGTGGCCGACGTGGTCGACGTGATCGAGGTGGATCATCAGCAGATCCGGGCGCTTGGCGATCGCCCAGGCGACCGCTGCGTCCATGGTCTGGTGCTCGTCGCCCGGGTGCTGGAGCTCGTCGACCACGCCCGGCTCGACCAGCACGTCGAAGCCGTCCCAGTCGTGGAACACGCCGATCTGGGCGTCGGGTCGAGCCGCCCGGAGGACCGCGAACAGGGTCGGGGGCGGCGAGGTGTCGCCCGGGCTCCAGTCGTTGTCGAGGACGCCGTGCTGATCGGGGGAGCCCCCGCCGATCATCGACATCCAGTTGGTCGCGCTCCAGGTCGGGATCGCGTTTTGCATGCCCAGGGTCCAGCTCGAGGTCTCGGCCAGGGCGTCGAACTCGGGGCTCGCGGGCGCGCTCACAAAATTGCCGCCGAGCCCATCGATGCCCAGGATCACGACGTGGCGAATGGGGGTCACACAGCGGACCACGACGCCGTCGAAGTCGGCGTTTTCGATGTCGCCCTCGCCCGCATCGACGACACAGCTCTGGTCGGGCCCCTCGGGCTGGGCGCTGACCACGACCGAGAAGCTCGTGCCCGTGGCCAGGGCCTCGGGGAAGTCGAAGGCCCCATCGGCCGAGATCACCACCGCCCCCCCGGCTCCGTCGCTCAGGCTCAGGGAGGCCCCCTGGAGGCCGACCACCGTCCCCGAGAGCGAGAACTGCTGGGTTCCGGTCTCCGTGCTGGAGTCGCCCTCGCCGCTGGAGTCGTCCTCGCTCGCCGAGTCCCCCGAGCTGTGTGTGTCGGGCCCGTCGGTCTCGGGACTGCCGACCTCGTCGTCTCCGCTTGTCGGCGGGGCGCAGGCGAGGGCCAGCGAGCCTGCGAGCAACACAGGGAGGCGTCCGGGTTGCCGGGGCGATGGCATCGGTCATCGTCCCACGCTCGCGGGGCAGGGTCGACCCTCGGGCGAACGATTACCCCGGGTTGCGCCCACGACCATCGTCGTCGGTGGGTCCTGCCCGGCGCAGGCTGATGAGCTGTGACTCCGATATCGCCGACGCCCGAACGAGGGGGCTGTGGCGATATCGATGGTCCGGGCTGCCAGGCTAGGAGTCGTTGGGTTTGCGTTTGGGCTGGGTTGCTAGCGGCTTCGGCTTCTGCCTCTGCCTCTGCCTCTGCCTCTGCCTCTGCTTCTGCCTCTGCCTCTGCTCCTGCTTCTGCGGCTCCTGCTCCTGCTCCTGCTCCCGCTTCCGCTTCTGCTCCCGGTCCCGGTCCAGCTTCGGCCCCACATCGAGTAGGTAGTCGAGATGACCAAACAGTAGATTGTGCTTCAGGTTGGGGTGCCTTTTGTGGGCGGCGGCGGCGGTCTCGACCAACTGGAAAGGCAGGTCCGGGGGGCGGCTGGATGGAATGACGTCGAGGCCGCCGAGCCATGCTAGCAGAGGGGCACTGTCCAACAGAGGTTTACTGTCCGAGCGGTCCTGCCTCAGGCTACCAACCGACATAAATGGATGAGCCATCCACAGCCTGGCATACTCCGTCTGTTCCACGCCGATCGGTCGCGCGATGATGTCCCATGAGAACCCACGCACCCCCATGAAACATGCAATGTCGAGTGATCCGCTGCGTCCGCCGATCACCCAGATGTTTCCAAGGTCGGCGACTCGTTTCCAAAAATAGGCTGTGCGACGCATGTCGACTTCAATGGGAGAATCGGAGTCAGTCTGGTTGACATCGTAGATGTCGATTGCCGGTTCCTTCAGCGCTCTCATCCAGTCGCGCCCCGTGCGCTGGCTGCGCACTTGGGGGATGCCTACACGGACGACTTTGCGGCCGAACCTGCGAGCATGTTTTAGAATTTGATCATATGTTGAACTGGCGATGTTGTGTTCCTTGTTGTGTGTCGCGTATCGCATGTTGACGAACAGGTACTTGCAGTCGAGGTCGATGAAATTCAGTTTTAGATTAATATAGTTTTCTGTGATCGCGCTCAGACCGGTCGTGAATGCAGTGCGCATCCGTTCTTGGGCATGGTGGATTCCATTGCGTTCAGCCGCATCCATGATGATCGATGTCGACGCCCATGTCATGCCGTACTGCCGTGTTCCCCGTCCCTTACCGTTGAGATGTTTTATCCCCATATTGAAGGACTCTGTCCAGTTTCGGCCAGCCTCGACATCTTTGATAACCTTGATGCGCGTACGTTCGATACCGATGGCACTGTAGAACTCAGTCGCCTGGTTGAACTTCAAAAGAAACTTCGAGATCGTATCTAGAGCGAGTTGGGAAGTGAAACTTGTATCGCGGACCTCATAGGTCAGGGTCACTTTGATGTTGGGAATGGGCTTGTCGGGTGTCTTTCTCCGCTTGTTGTTGGTCAATGTCCGTTTAGTGGGATGGGTGGCCTCGAGATGTAGAACGATCGAACCGCCAGATGTTTTGGGTGGAAATGGCTTCGAGGTTTTCTGCAGGATGTACTGGTCCGTGGAAGTAAGGGGTGAATCACCCCTTACTTCGAGCACCGCAGTAAGGGTGACATTGACGAGACCTTCGAACTCGCAGTCTGGATTTTCGTTTATGTTGGTACCGAGATTGCAGGAGAGATTATCGGAGTCGACGCGAAGTGTCTGGATGTCGTTGGGTGTAATCTTGTCGCACTTGCTCGAAAACCCGGTGAACACGATGCGCTGGCGAGTATTTGTCGTGCTGCCGCTCCCGGGTCGGGTGGTTATAATCAGCCTCAGCCGAGAGTTCAGAATCAGGGCGGCCGCGATCGCCCAAGTGTCGCCCGAATGATCGCCAGGCTGGCATATGTAGATCGGTCGGTCTGTTGAAATTGTGTTGGGTTGGCTAAGGTGCATGGGATAGGGCAGGCTACTCGTCTCCTCAGTGATCCGTTTTGACTTGAATTGGGGTATAGTTCTACAGTTATTCAGTCTGTCGACTCTAAGATCGACTCGTACGGATGGCAGGATTTCCATCTCAAACTCGAACGAGTCTTTTGGATAGCCCCTGATTGTATCAGGGGAGTCACCAAGACCATAGGTGAGCAGCTCGCCTGGTTCGAATTCGCGGAATCCTTCGCCTTTCTCCGTGATCGCCAGCGAGGATGAAAATATTATACGTGAATAGAATACGGAAGTGCTATCTTTTCCTTCTTTCGCGACTACCTTGAGGACTGCGACAATTCTGCATGGTAATGTGACGATCGAAAGCCACCGCCAGCGGCCGCCTCCTGTAAGCTGGTCGCCTCCTGTAAGCTGGATGCACTCTTGCGTGTGGCCTGGCTTATCAAGATGGACCTCCATCGATAAAACTTCGAAACGGTCGTCGAGAATTGACATTCTGATCAGGAATATTTCGGGCATCTAGATCCTCACCTTGTTTCGTGGAGATCGCGCAATGCGAGGGCCGTTTGCGCGTCGAGCACGGCGCTCTCCTCCAAGCTCTGTCGGCGCTGGAAAACGATCAGCGCCTCACGGGTGGCCGCATCCAGTTCTCCATGGATTGCTCCAGAGTACAGCCCGAGGTTGCGTAGGCGTCCCTGAGCCCCACTGATCTCCACGCTCGGATCGAGGTGGCCGATCGCCAGCACGAGCTCATCACCATCGACATCGACGACGAGCGTGGCCTGCTTCGCGCCGGGCGAGACCGTGGTTCGCAGGAATCCATCGTCGTCGGTGACGATCTCACGGGCAACACCATCGACTCGTAGTATGCAGGGCACGTCGACGATAGGGGTGCCGTCCTGATTGCAGAGCCGAATGTCGAGGTGTGCTGGAACGCCGCGTCGACGAAAGACATGGCGTTGGTCCGTCATCGCGGCTACGTGTTTCTGAGCGGGGCTCGGGATGTACAATGAATCACCGGGGAGCAGCGCGTCAGGGTTGGGGCGAGTCTCTCGTAGGGCTTGATTGTTTGGGTCATCCCAAATCGTCTCGGGCGAGAACCCTAGTGAGAAGGCAATGCTTTGTAGGCTCTCGCCTTGTCGAATGATATGTTTAGATTCCATTGCGAGATGAGGCAGGGTCCCGATGTGGGACTGTCAATGCCAATTTATATTCACGATTTAAATATGACCTGGCTCGGAAATGAATGACGTGGACACTCCGCCCGTACATGGGACCAATTCGGGAGATTGGGCCCTTGGGCCAGGGGGGGGGCTTTTGGTCTGCTCTAATGGGCACTTCGTCGTCGTTGGTGCAGTGCCAAAAGGAAAGGCCGAGGTCTCCCTCCGCTTCGTTGCTCGGGCTCGGGGGGTCCCCTGGAGACCGACCACCGTCCCCGAGAGTGAGAATTTCTGGGTCCGGTGTCGCTGCTGCCACCCGAGGGGCACCTTGTATCCAGTCCATACATGTCGGAGACGGGGAACGGAGAAGGGCGAGGTGTATTACACCTCGCCCTTCTCCGTTCCCCGTGGGCTCCCGTGGGAGCCCACGCCCACTCAGGGGCTGTAGTTGATCCAGCTGGCGGCGGTCCAGTTGTCGCCGGCCGGGTCGACCGCGCCGATGTAGTCGGTCCCACCGCAGCCACTCCCGTCACCGGAGACATCGCCCGCGGGGGTGATGTCGGGGCTGCCCCAGGAGGTGCTGGTCAGGCCCGGGTCGGCGCTGAGGTTGGCACGCGGGGCGTCCTCGATCCACGCGGCCCAGCCGGCGCTGTCGAGGCTGTCGGCGCCCGAGTTGTGTTGGGGGTCACCGAGGTTGCCGAAGAAGATGCTGTTGGCGATGACGATGTTGTCGGCGGCGGCCTCGACCGCGCTGGCCTCGTCGGCGAGCAAGGTGGCCTCGTTGGTCACGTTGGTGAAGATGCTGGCGTGCCAGCTGCCGTTGGTGCCCTCTTTGACGGTGATGCCCTTGCTCTTCCCACCGCTCGCGCCCGAGCCGATGCAGGTCGCGTTGCAGATCTCCGGGTTGGTCTTGGGCGTGGCGCTGAAGTCCGTGCCTTGGTTGGAGACCTCGAAGCAGTTGTCACCCACGGAGTCGCTCTGGTGAATGAAGATGTTGGTCAACCGACCACGGAAGCCCTGGTCGACGTCCACGGAGTCGTCGGAGGCGCCGGTGACCACGAGGTGGTCGATGTCGAAGGTGCCACCGAACATCTCGACACCGTCGTCGAGGCCCATGTGGGACTGGACGTGGTCGACGGTGGTCGCGGAGCCGCAGGCGTAGAAGGTGATGCCGTTGAGCTCGTTGCCGTCGGAGATGGCGAAGCCGGCGTACTCGACCCGCACATACTGGAGCGTGCCGCAGTTGTGGGTGTCGTCGGTGCCGCCGTAGGTCGGGGGCACGGGGAAGCCTTCGGCCTGGCCGACGCCGCCCTGGATGTTGATGCGCGCCGAGCCCAGGAGCACGAGCCCACCCCAGTCACCCGGAGAGGGGTTTTGGTCGTCGAAGGAGGTGAACACGATCGGGGCCTCGGCGGTGCCGGTGGCCTCGATGCGCGCATCCTTTTCGATCACCAGGCCCGAGCCGGCCAGGCCGATGATGGTGGTGCCGGGCTCGATGGTGAGCACAGCGCCGTTGACGAAGATGAGCGTGTCGCCAGCGAGCACGTAGGTGTTGTCGCTGGTCCAGGTCGTGTCTTCATTGATGTCGCCGGTGACGTCGACGGTCTGTCCGGCGCCGGTATCGGCAGTATCGGCGGTGTCGGCGGTGTCGGCGGACTCGGTCGCGCCGTCGGTGTCGGATTCAGCGCCGCCATCGTCGGTGCAAGCGGTGAGCGCGAAGGACGAGAGGCCACACAGAGCCAGGAACAAGGGAAGTCGTTTCATGATGATGAAGTCTCCTCAGCCGTGCTCGTACCCGTCGTCTGTGACGGTTGGCGCCCAGCAATGCGAAGCTTGTGTGACACTGAGCTCGCGCGGCAGGCGGAGCGCGCTCAGTACTTCCACTCGAGCCCGATCGTGATGTCGACGCCCCGGCGGGTCCGGTAGGTGGTTGTGCCACCTTGGGTGCGCAGCTCGGGGGTGTTGAGCGCGTTGGCGACCTGGAGGCTCAACAGCAGCTGGTTGCGGAGGTCGCCCCACTCGTTGCGCTTGTAGGAGAGCAGGCGCTGGGAGGCGGTGACGTCGACGACATGCATGGGCTGCCGAATGAGATCGGGCAGACCCAGGCCGCTGACCTGGGCGATGTAGGGGCCGACGGCGTTGTACATGAGCCTGACATTCGTGCCGGTGTCGCTGTTTTCGTAGTCGATAAAGGCGTTGGCGATCCACGGGGACTGACCCTGGAGGGGGCGCGCCCGACTTGTCGAGACCTGGTAGGGGTCGCGGCAGCCGTCTCGTTCGACATAGTTGGGCCGAGGGTTGCCCTCCGGGTCGGTGGGGCGGCCCTGCTCGGGGGAGTAACAGGGCGCGGCCAGGCTCACGCGGGAGTAGATATAGGCGAAGTTTGCCCCGAACGAGAAGTCGCGGAGGACCGCGCGGGCGCGGACCTTGTCCCTGGACGCGAGGAAGTCGAGGCGCTTTTGGAACTCGATCTCGACGCCGCCGTTGTAGGCGGTCAGGACGTTGGCGAACGAAGAGGTGGGGTTGGTGGTCGCGCCGATGACCTCTTCGATGGGGTCTTTGAAGTGCTTGAAGAATCCGCTGAGGGCGACGACCTCGGATTCGCGCGGGAACCACTCCAGGCGCAGGTCTGCGTTCCAGACCTTGGTCGAGCGCAGGCCCTCGAAACCTTGTTTGGTGAACCCACCCACGTAGTCTTGGAACTGGAAGGGGGCGAGCTCGCGGAACTCGGGGCGGGCGACGGTGCGGCTGCCGGTGAGCCGAATGTTGAGGTCGCCGCGGCCCTCGGGGAGGGCGGGAGAGACGATCAACGAGGCGGAGGGCAGGACGTCGAGGTCGGCGAGTCGGGCTCCTTGGAGGGTCGGGTCATCGACCGCGGCCAAAGGGTCGAAAGGGTCGAAAGGGTCGACCGAGATCAGGTTTGATTCGAGGCGAGCGCCGCCCGAGATTTTGAGCCAGCGCGCGAAGGGAAGGTCGAGCATGGCGTAGGCGGCCACATTTCGGGACCAGGCTGTATAGTTGTCTTGGGGCCGGGTCCGATCCCAGAGCGTGAATGGGCGGGTGCCGCCGTTCGCTTCGTTGATGTTGCCACCGATGGAGCCGTCGTTGATGGGGTTGTCCCGACCACTGGGGACATCGACGTCGGTGGCGTAGGCGAAATCGTAGCGGCGGGCCCCAAAATCGCGCTGCTTGGCGTCGAACCACGCGCCGAACTTGAACTGGGCGTCGAGGCCCCGCCACTGGCGAAAGGGGGCGCTCAGGTCGAGCGCCAGGTTCTGGTTGTCGTCGACCAGGTCCAAAAACAGCTGGGAACCGGTCGGGCCGTTGCTTTGGTCGATGGTGTAGATCTGATCTTTGTATCGAAACAGCATCTCGCGCATGGCCGGGTCTTCTCGCCGGGCGCGGGCGTAGCTGGCGAAGTACTCGATACGCAGGTTTCCGGCTCGAGGGATCTTGTGTCGACCCTTGAGCTGGGCCGAGGCGATCGAGCGCATGACGTAGCGCAGGCGTGTGTAGTTGAGGGTGTCGAGGCCCGCGACGCCGCGGGCGGTGCCGTACATGTCGCGGGTCTCGTCTTGGCCCTCGCGCGAGTAGAATCCGGTCAGGTCCCAGCGGTTGTTCGAGTTGGCGTGGAGCTGAAACTTGAGCAGACCATTGTAGCTGGTCGTGTATACGGTCTTGGTCGATTCGAGGGCGACCTGGGGGTCGTTGAGGGTGAGCGCTTCGTTGTCGGAGCTGTACTGGCGTACGAGCTCGTGGGTCGTCCGGTGTTTGTTCTTGTAGCCGCCGGCGAACAGGAGCCCGAACTTGCCGCCGTTGTCGTTGAGGCTCCAGCTGTCGCCGGCGGTGAGCCCGAGCCCGAGGTTGGCGGGAGCCCGGGCCCCGCGCATGACCCGGGTGCGGGTGTCGAGGGCCCTGCCCTCAGCCTCGATGTCTGCGGGAGTCCCCTGGCCGCGGCCGACCCGTCGATCACCCGAGAGCAGGGAGGGGAGGGCCCGGGGGATGTTGCCCATGGCCAGCAGGTCGTAGCCCGCGTAGCCGGCGTGGGTCAGCATGGGCTGAAAGCTGGTGTTGGTATTGATGCCGGCGCCGACCTTGACGTTGAAGGTGGGGTCGTCGGGTGCGTCGCGGGTCACGAACTGGACCGAGCCGCCCACGAAGTCGCCGGGGACGTCGGGGGAGAAGGTCTTTTGCACGTCGATGGCCGCGAGCGCCCCCGAGGGGATCACGTCGAGGGGCACGGTGCGGATCTCGGGCTCGGGGCTGGGCACGCGGGCGCCATCGAGCAAGGTGTTGCCGTAGCGGTGGCCGAGCCCGCGGATGAAGAGGTAGCGCTCGTCGACCACGGTCGCGCCGACGATGCGCACGGCGACGCTCGAGACCTTGCCCCCGCCGGACTTGCCGATCTCGGTGGCGTCGACTCCGTCGTTGACGGTGGTCTTGGCCTTGCGGGCCTCCTGGAGCGCACCCTCGGCCTCCATGTTGAGATCGTCGGCGACCTCGAAGGTCTCCATGAAGCCGGCGAGGGGCACGAGCTCGGCGTCCTGTGACGCGCGCTCGCCCGCGACCACGGTGACCTCGCTGGCCTCCCCACCTTTGTAGAGGTCGAGCTGGAACTCGAGGGAGTGGGTGCCCGGGGGCAGGTTCAATTCGTAGCGGCCGTCGACACCGGTCCGACCCACGAACTTCGCGTCTTTGACTCGGACATAGACGCCGGCGAGGGGCTCACCCTTGGCGTTGAGGACCGTACCCGAGACCGTGCCGACCTGGCCCTGGGCCTGGACTTCGCCGGACTTGAGTTCGGCGTCGAGGGCGTCTTCGTCCTCCGAGATGTCTTCGAAGGTGAAGGCGTCATCGGCTGAGATCTCGCCCTCTTCACCCGGGTCGTCGAAGCCGTCATCCAGGTCGTCGAAGCCGTCATCTAG
>Ga0256845_1001375_pt1 | contig 19680 bp, 13 predicted proteins | sample RiftiametaG_FD_189101 | JGI IMG/M metagenome (GOLD analysis project Ga0256845, IMG submission 189101) | Tube worm associated microbial communities from hydrothermal vent at the East Pacific Rise, Pacific Ocean - Riftia | ecosystem: Host-associated > Annelida > Integument > Unclassified ...
AACAGAGAATCAGGGTATGCAGATTATGTTTCATATGATGAATGGAGTTCGTCTTGAAGTTGGAACCCAGAGCTATTCCCATGCATCGTGCGCTTATCTGTATGCTTTGGAATATGCAAAAACAAGACTCCAGGGAAAGTCAATGGACAGATCTCTGTCTGGTCAGGTTGCCATAATTGAACATCCAGATGTCAGAAGAATGCTTTTAAAGATGAAGTCCTATGTGGAAGGACTCAGAAGCCTTGCTTTTTTTACAGCATTTTGCTTTGACATGGTGGAATGCAGTGACAGTGAAGATGATAGAGTACACTATTCAAATCTTGCGGAAATTTTAACACCCATTGTAAAATCATATTCAAGTGAAAAAGGGTTTGAGATGTGTTCCGAGAGTATGCAGGTGTTTGGAGGATATGGGTATACTAAAGAGTATCCAATTGAGCAGCTTTTGAGAGATTGCAAAATCGCTTCTATTTATGAAGGATCAAACGGTATTCAGGCAACCGATTTTCTCTTTAGAAAGGTTGGCAGTAACAATGGTATTATGCTTGATGCACTGATTTCAGAGATAAATGGAAAAATTGAGTATTCCAAAGAGAATAAAGTTTTTGTGAATCTTGCAGCAACCATGGAAAAAACCTTAAAAAAACTTGAGCTTGCATTAAGAGAGTGTGCAGGAAAAGTTAAGACACCAGAGTATAAATCTGCATTTGCTGTGGCATCTCCTCTTCTGGATGTGACAGGTGATGTGGTTATGGCGTGGCAGCTTTTGTGGCAGGCTCAAATTGCCAATGCCCTGCTTGTTAAAAACAGTGCAGGGAAAAACCGTGATTATTATAATGGCAAAATCATGGCAGCAAGGTTTTTTATTGAGACAATCCTGCCTGCTGCCATGGGAAAACTTGATGGTATTGTTATAAAAGATAATCCTGCAGTACAAATAGATAAAAAATCATTTTAGGAGGAAAAAAATGGAAGATATAGTTATTGCATCGGCATGCAGAACAGCCATAGGAGCGTTTGGCGGCAGCCTTATAAAGATGAACGGGGCAAACATTGCAGCTGTTACCATGAAAGAGGCGATAAAAAGAGCTGGTATAGAACCTGCCATGATTGATGATGTCAGATACGGCTGCTGCATGGAATCTTCTGATACTTTAAATGTAGCAAGGGTTGGTGCTCTTCTGGCAAAAATTCCAGATACAGTAACAGCAGTAACAATAAACAGGGTCTGCATCTCTGGCATGGAAGCCTTGATATCAGGTATGGCAATGATTCAATCCGGCATGGCAGATATTATTCTGGCAGGCGGTGTTGAACATATGTCCGGGGTTCCGTACAGTGTGGCAAATGCAAGATGGGGTTGCAGGCTGCAGGATACAGTGTTTGTGGATGATATGATACATGCTTTGCATTGTGGTTCATATATTGATCCTCACCCGGAGAATGGACCGGTAAATGAAAAAGAAAAACCTTTGAGTATGTTTGTAGGTAAACCTTATATAATGGGCCATACTGCTGAATTTATTGCCCAGCATCTGAATATTTCACGGCAGGAGATGGATGAAGTTGCATTAAGAAGCCATAATGAGGCAGAGAGAGCTACCAATGATGGAACATTTAAAAAAGAGATAGTTCCCATTGAATTAAAGGGAAGAAGAGGTAAAACAACGATTTTTGATAAAGATGAGCATTTTAAGCCGGGCATCACAATGGAAAAGCTTGCAGGTCTTCCTCCAGCTTTTATTCCAAAAATCGGTAAAGTGACTGCCGGCAATTCAAGCGGTATAAATGACGGCTCAGCAGGGATTGTTATTATGTCTCACACAAAGGCAAAAAGCTTAGGAGTAAAACCTCTGGCAAAGATAAGAGCTGTATCAAGGGGTGCATGTCATCCATCGGTTATGGGGCTTTCTCCTGTTCCTGCTGTAAATAATCTTTTGGATAAATCAAATTTTTCCATTGAAGATTTTGAATTAATAGAGTTAAATGAAGCTTTTGCAGCTCAATATTTAGGTTGTGAAAAAGAGCTTTCATTGAATCGTGAAGTTGTTAATGTAAATGGTTCAGGTATTGGGCTTGGACACCCTGTGGGCGCTACAGGTGCAAGAATAGTCGTGAGCCTGCTCCATGCACTTGAAAAACAGAATAAATCACTGGGGCTTGCAACACTTTGTGGTGGAGGAGGCGTTGCAATGGCGTGTGTGATTGAAATGATGTAATAAATTTTATTTATGAGAATTCTGCATACTTCAGACTGGCACATTGGCTGCACCCTTTATGGTAATAAGCGGATTGCTGAGTTTAAGTCCTTTCTATACTGGCTTTCAGATCTGATAGAGGATCAAGAGATAGATGTTCTTTTAGTAGCAGGAGACATATTTCATACCACTACACCAGGGAATAAAGCCCAGAAACTCTATTATCAGTTTTTAAACCGTGTTGCAGCCGGCTGTTGCAGGCATGTTGTTATTATTGGCGGGAACCATGACTCCCCTTCATTTTTAAATGCTCCAAAAGAGTTACTCTTTTTTCTAAATGTGCATGTTATTGGCTCTGCCATGACAGATCTTGCCGACGAAGTTCTGGTATTAAAAGATAACCATGGGAAAGAAGAGCTTATTGTGTCAGCAGTTCCCTATCTTCGTGACAGAGATGTAAGATCTGTTGAACCAGGTGAGACTGTTCAGGATAAAAATACTAAACTCATCCACGGAATCTCAGATCATTACCAGCAAGTTTGTCAAATTGCACAAGAGATAAATAAAAAGCTTGAAAAGCCAGTACCTCTGGTTGCCCTGGGACACTTGTTCACAGCAGGTGGCAAAGTTATAGAGGGTGACGGAGTGCGTGATTTATATATAGGTTCCCTTGCACGTATCAGTGCAGATATTTTCCCTGGTTTTTTAGATTATGTTGCCCTGGGTCATTTGCATGTACCCCAGAAAGTTGCAGGGTCAGATATCATAAGGTATTCAGGATCACCTCTGCCCATTGGATTTGGTGAAGCTTCCCAGGAAAAAACAGTGATAAGGGTTGAATTTTTTGACACAAAAACCAAGGTGCAGCCAATAACAATTCCAAAATTCAATGATCTTAAATCAATTAAAGGCAACCTTGAAAAGATCAAAGAAGAGATTGCAACATTAAAGCAAAAGAGTTCAAAGTCCTGGGTTGAAGTGATTTATACCGGGAAAGATGCACCAGGTAATTTAAGAGATACAGTAGATCAGGCAGTGAAAGGGACAGAAATTAAAGTCTTAAGAATTAAAAATGAGCGCATATCAACCATGATCACCCTTAAGAATGCAGACGGAGGTGTACTGAGCGCTGCAGACATTGACGAGATGGACGAATTTGAGACTTTTACAAAATGCATGAATGCCAATGCTATTCCTGATAAACAACAATCAGAGCTTATGGAGATATTCAAGCAGATTGTGAGAGATATGGGAGAAGAGTCCTAGATGAAAATACTCAAGGTGTTTTTTAAAAATCTTAATTCCCTTGAAGGAGAGTGGAAGATCGATTTCACAGACCCTGCCTATATATCCGATGGAATTTTTTTAATTACAGGACCGACCGGAGCAGGAAAGACAACAATACTTGATGCCATATGCCTTGCCTTGTATGGGACAACGCCACGACTCGGGAAAATCACCAAAGCAAACAATGAAATAATGTCCCGACAGACCGGGGAGTGTTTTGCTGAAGTGATATTTGAAGTGAAAAAGAGACAATTTGTCTGCCATTTCAGTCAACATCGTTCCAGGAAAAAGTATGATGGTGAGCTGCAAATGCCTAAACATGAAATTGCTGATGCTGCTACAGGTAAAATTATTGCTTCAAAAATAAAAGATGTTGCCATGGTGGTGGAAAAGAAAACCGGTATGAATTTTGACAGATTTACACGGTCTGCTCTTTTGGCCCAGGGGGCTTTTGCAGCTTTTTTAAATGCAACTCCGGATGAGAGAGCACCTATATTGGAGCAGATAACAGGTACTGAGATCTACAGCAAAATTTCCATGTATGTGCATGAAAGAAGAGCTTTAGAGACAGGTAAACTTGAAAAGATCCAATTGCAGCTTTCAGGTATGAAATTTCTAGATAAGGAAGAAGAAGATAAGTTGGATTCCAGGCTGGATGAGCAGAAGAGAAAAGAGGTACAACTAGTAAAAAAACAAGATAAATTCAATACAATTGCTGGATATCACAAAGAACTCAAAGCTAAGCAGGCTGAATTGAAACAGGTTTTAACCAGTGCAGAAGACAATAAAGAGAAGCTAGGTAAAAGTGAGGTTGTCAGAAAAGATGCTGGGGAACAGTATCAATTATTAAAGGAAAAAAGAAGAGAAGAGCAGTTCCTAATAAAACAAGTAAGGCAAAAAGATTTTCATATCATTGAGAAGAAGAAAAATATGATGGATTTGTCTGAAACAGTTGAAAAGGCAGAGAAAAAAAAGATAGATACGGAAAAATATAATAAAAAGATTGCCCAAAACCTTTTAGAGTTAAGAGAATCAATAGCAGAGTTAAATAATTATTTTAAAGAGCACTCCCAATATGAATCATTGTCAGAAAATCTTACAGGTATTATACAGCGTTTTAAAAATTTGCAGGATAATGCAGAAACAGGAGAAAAAGTATCAGATGAGATATTTAAGGTTGAAAAGAGAATAAAAAAAGCATCTGATGATTTTAATAAAATTGAGAAAGAGGGACACAGCTTAACTTTTGCACTTGAACAACAAGTAAAAACCAAGGCTGATTTGCAAGGGAGTATTAATTTGCACCTTGGGGGAAGTGAATTGTCAAGTTTGCGGGATAAACTTGATAGTTTAAAAGAGCAGAAGAACTTGCTCACTGTACTTTTAAAGACAAAAGAGGTTCTTTTAAACAGTCAAAACAGAGTTGAAAAAGAGAAACAATCCATTGACAATGCTCAAAAAAGATCTGAAGTATTAGCCCTGGACATAAAATCTGCAGCCATGAAATTAAGGTCCCATGAAAAAGAGATTAAACATCTTGAAAAAGAGATAAGGCTGCAAGGCAAAATTAAAGATCTGGAGGCACAGCGATCCTTGCTTGTACAGGGGGAGCCGTGCCCGTTATGTGGTTCTGAAGAGCATCCTTTTTTGTCCAAGAGAGTTATAAAAATGGGCAGGGAGGAGGAGAACCTTGAAGTTGAAAAAAAAGCTTTAAAGCAGATCTCTAAAGAGATGGAAAATTTTATAATAGAGAAGACAAGAAAAGAGACAGAAGCTTTAAAATCCAAAGAGAGAATTAGGGAGCTTGTGCTGGAAATCAATAAGAGTGAGAAGGAGATAGAGCAATTACTAGATAATATAAAGCCCGGGGCAAAAGTAGAGGGAGTTGCCCAAGACTTAGATGCCATGATCGATAATATACAGATTCAATCAGATAGCATGGGAAAAATAGTAAAAAATATTGAAGCCAAAGAGAGGCAGATCAACAGTATTGAAAGAGACCTTGCCGTAAAAAGAGAGGCAAAGGCTAAAATCATTGAAAGATTGAACAGTGCAGCCATTGAAAGATCAGGAAATCAAAAGGATAAAAAAAGGCTTTTAAAGCAAAAAGAGTCAGTTGCAAATCAGGTTCAGGATATAAAGACAGATATTTTAAAACAGATAAAAATATTTGGGGTAAGCAAAATAGATATTAGTGAAATTGACAATATAGTTGGCTTTTTAAAAGTAAAACAAGATGTTTATAAAAAGAACCAGGAAAAGCAAGAGAGCCTCGAAAAACAAATAGTGAGCATGAAAAATGAGTTTGATCACAATAGAGCCATGATTCTGGAAATAAAAGAGCAGATTACATCGGATAAAAGCCGATTAAAAGAGCTGGATAATGATTTAGAGGCAATGGTGAAACAAAGAAAGCAATTATTTGATGATAGGGATCCTGATAAAGAAGAAAAACTCCTTGATGAAAAGATAGATAGATTTGAAAAGGTTTTTGAAGATGTTAAACAGGAAAATGAAAAAATAAAGCATGCTCTTGGGAGTGCAGTTAAAACAGCAGATGACCTTAACAAGGCAATTTCAAGCCTGAACCAGCAGCTTATTAATGATAAAGATAAGGATTTTATATCGGAACTTGAATGTTTAAAAGGAGAACTTAATAAATTACAGCAAGATATGGGTTCAATTAAGCAGCAATTAAGGCAGAGCAGGCAGGTAAAAGAGAAATTTAAAAAGCAGGTCCAATTGATTGAAGAACAAAAAAAGGAGTGCAGCCGGTATGATGTTCTCCATGGACTCATTGGCTCGGCTGACGGAAAAAAGTTCAGGAATTTTGTCCAGGGCTTGACTTTTGAGTTGATGATTAACCATGCAAATAACCAGCTTGGCAGCATGACTGACAGGTATCTTCTTGTGCGGGATCAAGTCAAGCCATTGGAATTGAATGTTATTGACAACTGGCAGGCAGGTCAAATAAGATCTGTCAAGAATTTATCAGGAGGAGAGGGTTTTATTGTAAGCCTCTGCCTTGCCCTGGGACTTTCTAATATGGTTAGTAAAAATATCCAGGTGGATTCACTTTTTTTAGATGAAGGGTTTGGCACTCTTGACGATGATGCCCTTGAAACAGCCCTTGAAACACTCTCCTGCCTCCAGCAGGCAGGAAAGCTTATTGGCGTGATTTCCCATGTGCATGCACTTAAAGAGCGTATAGGAGTGCAAATCCAAATTGAGACAAAACCCGGAGGTAGAAGTTCAATTTCAGGTTCAGGTGTCAATGGGTTGTTGTCAAATCCCGATTAATCCCATTCCCATCCCAGAATAATCTGCCAAGGTTTTTAAAATAAATCAAAAATTTTCTTGACAGACAGCAGGTATCTAGATATGTAGATAAAACAATATGACTGATAATCTGAAAATATTTAAAGCTTTAGCAGATGAAACAAGGCTCCGTATTTACCGAATTCTGACAACCCATGAGCTTAATGTAAATGAGATTGTTGAAGTGTTGCTCATGGGACAGTCAAGGGTCTCGCGTCATTTAAAAATTTTGAATGAATCTACTCTTCTGTCCTGTAGAAGGGATGGAAGTTTTGTCTATTACCAGGCAGAACTGGATGAAGAGAAACGACCCTTAACAGAATTTATTAAAAGATCAAAGCAGCAGAAAAATGAAATTTTAAATGATTTGCAGAGAGCTGAAACCATTGTTTCCGAGAGAAGGAAAAAAACCAGAGCTTTTTTTAATAATGTTGCTGCAACATGGGATAATCTGAAACAGGATCTTTTTGGCAGTTTTGACTTGAACCATGTTTTAATAGACAGCCTCAACCAGGGTAGAGCTGTAGTTGATCTGGGCTGTGGAACAGGGGAGCTGCTTTCATTGATGGGCATGAAAGTTCAAAAACTCATCGGGGTTGACAGCTCTTTAAAGATGCTTGAGCTTGCTAAAAACAGATTTAAAGATCAGGGAAAAGAGTATGAATTCAGACTTGGTGAGATTGAGCACATCCCATTAAAGGAAAAAGAGGTTGATCTGGCAGTTATAAATATGGTGCTCCACCACATTGCCGTTCCTGCCCAGGTTATTCATGAGACATACAGAGTGTTGGAACCAGGTGGTGTATTGCTGATAGCAGATTTGGCAAAACACACTTCAAAAAGCATTAAAGAACGTTTTGGCGGCTCATGGATGGGATTTGAGAAAGAAGAGATTAAAAAGTGGCTGGCAGATGCAGGTTTTAAAGTCTCTTTAGTTAACACATATCAGGTACGCCTGAATCAATCTATCAATGTTTTTAAGAGTAGAAAAATCAGTTGATAATTTTAATATAAACTTGTCTTGTGCGCGGTCCATCAAATTCACAAAAGTAGATATCCTGCCATCTTCCCAGAACAAGTTTCCCATCTTTAATGGCAATGATTTCAGACTGACCAAAAAGGCTTGTTTTTATGTGTGCAGCAGAATTGCCTTCCATATGTTTGAAATTGTCATCCCATGGTATTACTTTGTTAATTGTATTTAATATATCTGTTTTAACAGCAGGGTCTGCGTTTTCATTTATGGTTATTGCACCGGTTGTATGCAGGGAAAAAATATATACAAGTCCATCTTTCACATCAGACCCAATAGATTGAATCACTTTGTCAGTAATATCAATCAATTGAGTTTTCTTACTCGAATTTATATTTAATATCATATCTACTCTTGCGGAAAAAATATCCTTGTGCCATTAAGATGATCTACCATATATTCAGGTGTGGAGTTGACTTTGAGATCTTCTACAAGCTCATCAATTCTATCTCTGTTAACTTTATAGAGTTTGAAAAATACTTTTCTATAGCCTGCAGGAACCCTTTCATGCATAGTTAAAACACTTCTTATTCTTATGCCATGCCCATGGATTGTGTCAGTGAGTACCTTAATCAACCCTGGATCATCTTTTACAATGAGTCCGAGTTCAATTCCAAAAGCACCAACTCCGGAAAGAGACAGCATAAGTTCAGTGAGCTCTGTTCTGGATATCACCCCTATTACCTCATGCTTGTGATTAACAACAGGAGCTCCTGATACCTCTCTGTGCAAAAGAGTCTCAGTTGCTTCAAATATACTGTTTTCAGCTGCAATTGTAATAACAGGAGTTGTCATAACTTTTTTCACTCTTAAATTTGAAATCAGATAGGCAACTTCATGGGCATTTAGCAAAGATGCATTTGATGGTGATGATTTGTTTATATCTTCATTGGTCAATATACCTATCAGTTTACCATTTTTTGTTACTGGAATTCTTGTAACATCTTTTTCTTTCATAACTTTAATGGCATCAATAACAGTAGCTTCCTGATCAATTGATACATTCTTAGTCATCCAGTCTTTTACAAGCATCAGTTTTCTCCTAATATTTAGATAAATAAAGTGTTTGTTTAACTTAATGGTATTATAGCACGATGGAATACTCCTTCAACCATTTTTCTATATTTAATATATTGCATGATAATATGATGATATCAAGTTTTTATTGTTTTTTAAAGTTTTGCCTTGACTCTGTCTGGCACTTTTACTACAAAACATATAAAATATGGTAAAATATAGAATGCTGTGGAAATTATTAGCTGTTTCTGTTTTACTGGTTTTCAATGCCAGCAGGTTTCTGAGGTTATGTTAATAATAAAGTAGCCAGATCCTGTACAAAGGTGCAAGTTTAGTTGTTATTTAATAATTAAAATAGATAAAGGGGAATTATGTTTAAAAAATCATACAAGTATTTAATAGTTATTATGGCTTTGGGTTTTTTATTTGCTGCTAACTCGGAAGTGTTTGCAAAAGACAATAAAAAAGATGCCGAGACAATGACCTTAAAAGAGAGAATTAGTTATGCAATAGGTTATAGTTATTATGAAAATCTAACCAAAGAGTATAAGCTGGATATAGATAGTTTTTTTAAAGGGATAGAAGGTGCCATTGCAAGAACACCTGCTTTGGATGCAATGCAGATGAAGGAAGCATTGCTGGCTTTTCAGGAGCAGATGCGTGCAAAGCAGAGAGAAAAAATAATGGAAGCCAGTAAAGAGAATAAAGCAAAGGGAGAGGCTTTTTTAAAGGCCAATAAGAGTAAGAAAGGTGTCAAAACTTTAAAAAGTGGACTTCAATATAAGGTTATAACAAAAGGTAAAGGAGATAAATCTCCAAAACCAGAAGATACTATTAAATGCCATTATAGAGGCACCACAATTGATGGAGTTGAATTTGACTCTTCATATAAGAGAGGCGAGCCTGCTGAGTTCCAATTAAACAGAGTAATTAAAGGCTGGACCGAAGCACTTCAATTAATGAAAACCGGTGATAAGTGGGAACTCTATATTCCTTCTGATATTGCCTATGGTGATCGCCAGGCAGGACCAATTAAACCAGGTTCCACATTGATCTTTGAAGTCGAACTTATTTCAATTGCAGAGAAAAAATAAGTAAATTAGAGTGAATCAGGGGAGAGATTATTGACATAAATTGTCTTCTCTCTCCCCTGTTTGATAAGATTTGGATTCAGAGTTTGTCAGGGGTTACAACACTGCCACAATTTTTTTTGAGCTCATCAAGCCCTTGTTTTTGTTCTTTTAATATATTAAAAAGTTTTTCAAAACTGCCTTGTTCTTTTGTGTAAGCTTCAATCTGCATCTCAAGGCGGGCAGCTATTTTATCCACATATAGAGAAAATTGTTTATTATAAAGCTCCAATGAATAATCTTTGTTGATTATTGTTTTAAAAAGATCCTTTAAATCATTGTATTGGGGTATATTCCCAATGGGAGTTTTTATATATTTGACTTCATTGTGTACGTATCTTTCAAGCCATGAAAGCCATACTTTTACATCCTTTTTTTCACCAAGCAGTTCTTCTGAGTCTCCCCCCCTTGCACCATGGGTTAAAAAATAGTTCAGTCCTGCAATTACAGGTTTTTTATTTTCAGGAATTGATCTGTTTTCAAAAAATTCAAACTGAGCATCAATATAATCGCCTAAAGCTCCGGGAATAAAGGGAGCGTTGGCAAAGGGAGCTCTTTTTACTCCTGTGACTCCAACCTCTGTTGCCGTGGCCTTGGATACTATACATGCTCCTATTGCAACACCATGACCAGGGGTCTTAGCAACCCAGACAGGAGGCATAGTATCACTGTCTCTACCACTGTATGTAAAAATTTTTGTTGTTACGCCATTTTTATTTTCTGCCTCTGCAGAGTAGTTTTTCAGGGTTGTCGAAGATATTGTACACCTTGCATTGGGGTGGGAGATCGGGATTTTTTTGCCATTTTCATCAAGTTTATTTTCTGTCCATTCACCCTGAAAGTTAATACCTTTTCTGGGATGCTCTTCCAGGTTTCCTTCCCAATGGGGAATTTTTTTATCGTCAATAAGAACATTGGACCAGATAACTTCACAGCCGGGTTTTCTCAAGACATCCATAAGAAGCGGGTCACCCTGATTATTTACATTTTCTAATATTCCAAATATTCCACATTCAGGGTTTATGGATTGAATATCACCATTGTCAGAGATCCACATCTGTGCGAGGTCATCGCCAATAAACATATCCCCTGTCATGGCAGTGGTTGTCTTGCCACATCCGCTGGGTGCAGCACCGGCACACCATGTGACACGGTTTTGAGGTCCCTTTAGTCCTGTGATAAACATATGCTCGGAAAGCTCTTTTCCACGGTTTTCATATACTGCCCGATCAACAGCAAACCGGTGGTTTCCCTTTTTTAAAAGAAGGGTATTTCCTGCATAGGTGCAGTTAAAGCTATATGTTGTTTGATAATTTCGATCCATGAACACGCGGGCATTGGGAAGGTCTTCAGGTCTGTTAAGCCCCTGGCTGTGAATGTTTGTGAAAAAGTGACCGGCTCTTGTAACCTCTTTATTAAAAGATGAAAAAATATTTCTGTATAAAATATCTGCACTGTGCGAAACATATGCTGAACTTGTTATCTCTATGGCGGGATTTGAACCTATTGCTCCTATTGGTCCTCTTACATAAAATCCGACAATCATTGTCATATTTTCCATTATGCCGGAAAGATTTTGTTTGATCTGTTCACAAGCCTTTTCTCTAGCCATTTTATTGGCAAGGGTACTTACCTGATCCCCTGGGTCAGTGATATAGAATGTTCTGTCAACAATCCTTCCCTGCTCCTGGGCAAGGTCAAAGTGAATAGTGTGATCATCAATTGAAAGCAGGCTCTCTTCTTTATTTTTAACAGCAAGATCTTTTATAAATTGTCTGTCTTCTTTTGAACCAGTATTGATATACACTGAATCTGGTTTGCAGATATTAACTGCATTGGCAATTTTGATTAAGACCTGTGTATCTTGTATCTCATTAATTCTTGAATAATGCGTATCATCCATGCAGGCATTAAATATACCAAAACAGTTTTTCAAAACTTCTGATTCCATGGGTTTTATTCCACCAATTGTTTCACCAATATCATCTCCAATTTCATAGGTAAGCATATTATTATTTGAACTCCATATTAAATTAATAATGTTAAACTAATAGTGTTAAATTAATAATGATAAATTAATCAATATCAAATTAAATACTAATTTTTATCATTATTTATATTTAATGCAAACTTTTTTTAATTTTTTTAATTGAAAAGGAGAAACATTTATAGTAAGCATTGGTCAAACAAAAGGATATTATAATGACAATATTTGCAGATTTGCACAACCATACAACAGCATCAGACGGTGATTTTACACCGGATGAGCTTGTTTTCAAAGCAAAGGAACAAGGGATAAGCACCATTGGGGTAACAGACCATGATACATTAAAAGGTCTTGGGAACGCTGTTGCAGCAGGTCAAAATTATGGTATAAAAGTAATTACAGGCGTTGAGGTCTCCATTAGATTTAAGCGTTCTTTTTTTGCAGGCACTCTTCATCTTCTTGTCTATTTTCCCAATGATCTGCTTAAGAGAGAAGAGTTTCATGATGCATTTAACAAGGTGCTCTTCCTTGGTCGAGGGGAAGGGCTTGTGCATGCCAGGGTTGATGAGATTAACAAAATATTTGGACCCCAGGGTGTAACCCCCGTTTTAGAAAAAGAACTTCTATTTGAAGAGATATCAAAATACAGCTCAAATGCAACAAGACGTCATTTCGCCCTTGCTTTGGAGGAAATACATAATATTTCGAGCAGAAGTCAGATAAATAAACTTATGGGAAATGCAAGTCCTGCATACATTCCTTCCGGTGTTGAGCTTGGTGATATTAAGGCAATATTAAATGATTATCCTGTCCTAGCTGTTCTTGCCCACCCTGCCGCAGGTTCCTTTGAAGGAAAAGGGCATTACAAGGAGGTGCTTCCCCCTTTTGAGACAGTGGAAATACTTTTCCCGGAATTTATCAATGCCGGAATTAAAGGGCTTGAGGTATATTATCCAGGTCATAGTGAAAAATATGCAAACCTTCTTCTGGCATTGGCAAAAAAACACGACTTGATTGTAACAGGCGGTTCAGATTGTCATGATAAAAATAAAAGACCTTTTGGAGAAAACGGAATAGGCAAACATGATTTTCAAATATTTGAAAAGCTGCTCAATGCAAGCTGATTATTAAGCTATTGTGCTCTCTTGTTTAAGTAAATGATAATACTCTCCCCTGAGCCTGACAAGCTCTTCGTGGGAACCTGACTCATGTATTGTGCAGTTTTTTAAAAAAAGTATATTATCACAATTTCTAACAGTGCTCAGTCTGTGGGCAATTATGATTGCAAGCCTTCCCTGCATTAATCTTTTCATTGCCCTATGAACTTTTTCTTCAGATTCTGAGTCAAGATAAGAGGTTGCTTCATCAAAAATTATTAAATCAGGATTAAACGCAAATGCCCTTGCAATGCATACAAGTTGTTTTTCCCCACTGGAAAGCGGTTTGCCCTGTTGAAAAAGTTCTGTGTCAAGCCCTTTGGTTTTAAACAAAAAGTCGCAATTAGCATCCTTTAATGCCTTGTTAAGCAGGGTATCATTTTTTAAACTGGCAGGTTGAATATTATCCCTTACACTTCCTGAAAAAAGGATGGGGTCCTGCATTACCAGTGCAGTTTTATCTCTTATACTTTCAATGGCATAGTTATCATGTTCTTTATTGTTAATGAGAATTTTTCCGCTGTCAGGTTGGTAAAATCCTGTCAGCAGGTTTATTATCGAGGTTTTTCCAGAGCCTGTGTGTCCGACAATACCTAGTGATTGTCCTTTTAATTTCTCTTTTCCCACTGCAAAGCAGATATCTTTTAAAACCATCTCTCCCTTGTTATAGGAAAAAATGATATTTTTAAACTCAACTTTATCAATACTGCCAAGCTGGGCAGGACTTTTTAAAGCAGATTTTTTATAACTTTTATTTTTTAAAACAGATATAATCCTCTCTCCCGAGGCAAGCGCGTTTTGCAGCAGGTTAAATTTTTCAGAAAGTTCCCTTACTGGTCTGAAAAACATTTTCATGTATGAGAGAAAAGCTACCAGGATACCAATTGTAATCTCGCCATTGTCAACTTTGTTGCCGCCAATGTAGATAATTATTCCCACGCTTAAAATACCTAAAAAGCCTACAAAAGGCATAAATACAGCGAAAATTTGAATCTGGAACATCCCGGCTTTAAAATACTCAAAATTAAGGTTTTTAAATCTTTTAAGAAAGATATCGCTGCTGGATGTAGATTGTAATATTGCAATGCCTGTGATGCTTTCGGAAAATTTATGATTTATCTCTGAAATTTTCTGCCTCAGGGTGCGGAACACATTTCTGGATATTCGTGAAAATAAAATAATAGTCAGCACTATAAACGGCACAAGCATGGCCAAAAAAAGGGTGAGTTTAAGATTGATGTAAAACATCACTGAAAGAATGCAAACCATAAAAACAATGTCCTTGAATAAAAACACCAGTATATTGGTGAACATTTCATTCATGTTTTCAACATCGCCGGCAACCCTGCTTACAAGTCTTCCGCTTGTGTTTGAGTCATAAAATGAGACCGGCAGGTACAGCATATGATCAAAGAGCTGCTCCCTGAGATTGAGTATGATTTTTTGACCTGTATACTCCATGAACATTGTCTGGGCAAAATCAACAATAAAAGATGCAGTTAATATTGTAAAAAAAACAACACCAAACAGTTTAAATGATTTTATTGGAAAGCCTAAAAACATGACTTGGTTTGCACCATGGATCGGTAATATAAAACCATCTATTGCTGTCTTAATAAGAAGCGGGCTTAAAAGTTCAAGAAAAGTAACCATGAAAACAAGGAGAACAGAAAAGCACAACATCCAGAAAAAAGGTTTAATAAATGGCCATATCTCTTTGATCAGCATAAGATCAGCAAGTTTGACCTCTTTTTCTTCCAGATTAATTTGAGAAGGCATTTTCCTCCTCAAAAAACTGCACAGTATAGGCGTTTTTATAAAATGAACTACAATTTAAAAGGTCTTCATGGCTGCCCTGGTCTTCTATTTTCCCACTATTTAGTATGTAGATTCTATCACATGATACCAAAGCTGCAATCCTGTGGGATATTATGATCACGGTTGATTCTTTTTTTAAATTATTAATGTTTTTAATAACTTTTGATGCAGTCTCGGTATCCATCTGGCTTACAGGGTCATCTAAAATAATTATGGGTTTTTCCTGGATAAGAGTTCTTGCCAGGGCTATCCTCTGTTTTTGCCCGCCTGAAAGAGTAACACCCCTCTCTCCAACTATTGTGTCAAGCCCCCGGGGCATTAAAGCTATTGTCTCATCAAGCATACACACTTTAAGTACCTTATTGAGCCTTGTTTTAAAAATATCTTTTCCCATGATAATGTTTTCTTTTATGGTGCCGGAAAAGAGAAAACTCTCCTGGGGAGCATAGGCTATATTGTCCCTTAAAGATGTAAGATCAATATTGTTAATATTATTGTTATTAATATGTATGCTGCCTGCAGTGCAATTGTAGAGCCTTGCAATAAGCTGGACAAGGCTTGTTTTACCGCTGCCGGGATAACCGCTTATTCCTGTTGATGTACCATGTTTCATTTTAATTGTGATGTTTTTGAGAATATAGTCCTGCATATTGTATGAAAAATTGACATTGTCAAATTTTATCATATCTGGTTTTTTATTAAGCTTAACTGGATTTAAAGAGTTTCTCACTTCAGGCTTTGCATTTAAAAGAGTGTTAATGCGCTTTAATGAAGCAAGCCCTCTCTGCATAAGGTTGGTCATCCAGCCCAGGGCAATAATGGGCCATGCAAGAATACCTAAATATTGGATAAACGCCACAAGTTCTCCTAAAGAGAGAGCCTTGATCATTACAAGGTATCCACCATAAAAAAGAATTATGCCCGTGGATAAATTAAAAACAAAAAACATGAGAGGCTTGATAATTGCTGCTAAAAAAGCTCGTTTAATGTTTTTATTAAAGTAGTCTTCAGCATGATCTTTAACTTTCAGGTTAATGGTTTGCTCAAAGTTAAAGACTTTTATGATTCTTATGCCAAAAAAACTCTCCCTTACGATTTCCGTAAGGGATGAAAATGATTCCTGGGCAGTTTCATGGAAAGAGTGCATCTTTTTCCCAAGGACTCTTGTGATGATAACCAGCAAAGGCATGGGTATTAATGCATATAAGGCAAGTTTTACATTCAAATAAAGCATAATTGCAATTGTAGCACTTCCTAAAAGGAGTGCATCGGTAAGGGCAATGACACCAAGACCAAAAGCCATTCTGATATGATTGATATCACTTGTGGCATGTGCCATGATATCACCGGTTTTAGTCTTGTCATAGTAGCTTTGATCCAAAAAAAGAGTGTGGGCATACAATTGATCTCTGATACCTCTTTCCACATCCCGGGAACTTCCCATGAGCAGAATACGCCACCAATACCTGAGAGCAGTCATGACAAGACCAAACAATATGATTGCCACACTTGCCTTTAAAAGAAACAGATTATCAATGGGCTTTTGGGCAAGCATATCCACTGTTTTTTTTACTATTACCGGGATAATGAGCTGAACAGCGTCAACAATGAGCATACAGGTTATGCCCAGAGCAATCTTGCCAAAGTTTTTCTTGAAATATGGTAAAAGAAGTTTCAAGGTGCCACTATTTTTTTGGCAAAAGCAATTGCTTTTTCTCTCTTTGCATCATCCATGGTATCAGGTGTTTTGCATGAACCAAGAAACAACTCACCGATTTTATGCCCTTTATAAAATTTTATAAGTTTATCAAAGGCAATAAACACAGGTTCAGCATTATTGTCATATTCGCCTCCACCGGTTACAAGCAGTGCCTGGCGTTTGCCTTCAATAAGAGAGGCGTGGTTGGGTTGATGATAGTTTGTAACAAGGGACCAGCTTCGGTCAATAATAGATTTTAACTGGGATGTTACTCCCCAAAAATAGAGAGGAGTAGTATAAATTGTAAGATCAGCATCAATTATTTTTTCAAGTATTGCTGCTGCATCATCATTTTGAATACATCCGATCTCATCTGGCTTTTCCTTGCATTTAGCACAACCAAGACAGCCGTTTATTGTTTTTGAGTTTAAATATATTGACTCAACATCATGACCCATTGATTTTAGTTCATCTTCCACCCATCCAAGTGCTGTTGCTGTATTGCCTTTTTTTTTAGCACTCCCAAGTAAAGTTACAACTTTCATTTACATCCCCCTGGTATTTAATAATTGATCTGTTAAATAAAGGTGAATATTACTCCAATGGAGTAACAAAATCAAACTTCAAATGACACATTGCAGCTTATGGCAGGTTGTCAGCTTTTGCCCATGAAGAGGCAAACAGCTATAAACAGACATCTTAACAGGCAGCTGCTTTATATGAGTTTGTCGCTTTCTTCCCATATATGGATTACACATCATGATACAATTTCCATTACTCTTGACAGCTTAATAAATTTAGCCGCATCTCATTAGAAATTGCATAGAATCAGGGTGAAACATATAATAAATGTGCAAAACTCTTGTATTGCTCTCTGTCATCACTTAATATACCTTGAAATATGAAATTGATACTCCTACTAACTGACATTTCCCACCCCAATCGACAAATATGGAGTATTCTTTATAAAACCAAAGTTCTGTTCAATCCCGTATTGATCCTCATATGTCCGCAGAATGTCATAGGAGCTATAGCCCTTTTGATCATTGACAGAAACATTGGTCAAAAGTACAAAGCAGCCGGCTTCTCTTTTTAACTCTTCAATTGCATCGGTTTCTATAATTTTGCAGGCAGTTAGCTTATAAATTGAATACCATCTCCAATAGTTTCAAGGTTTTTTCATGTTCCCATTGCTGAATCTGCAATGTAGATAAACCCCTCTTTCTTGATTCTATTTTCCTTCATGTATTTTGATATGGATGAAAGAACCTTGTTGTTGATTACTTTATCTGAGGCATTGCCATCTTCTGTTTGCCCAAACACCGGTATGGTTCGATCAACGCACAGCATCTTAACCAAAAATTGTTTCAGATCAGGTCTGTGGTCTTTGCTGTGGCCATGGACAATATTCATTGTATCACTGTTGTTGTTTTCTGCTGAATACAGTGAATAATCACCATGAACACTAACTGATGTGGTATCGAAACTTAAGTGGCTGCGATCAATATCGAACTGTTTTAGCGCCTGCAGAGAAACTTGCGAGAGCACCTTCATTGCGCCACAATCGTGGATCCTGTCAAGAACACGCCCAACAGTATGATCAGAGAACTTCAATGGATCCACTTTTTTTCCCAGCAGAAGCTGTGTGTCCTGGTGTTCGAAATACTTGTTCAATTTGTACAAAGGATTCCTCCCGGTCAAGGTATCGAGCACCATACCGAGAATAACCGTGCCGGCATCAATATCCATTTGAGTTGGCACCAACGTGTTAATAATTTCAACAATACCAATCTTTTGTGCGTAGGCAGTAACAATAGGAAGGTGCTGGACTGTGAATCCATCTATATCTGGCATATTTTTCATTTTTACCCCAATGTTTTTATTCTCATTGAGATGTATCATAATAAAAAATTCTAGAAAAATCTAGATTAAATACAATTCAGAAACTAAATGCCATTCAAATTTGATCTCAATCAAGCTAACTATCTAAAATAACAACAAATTATTTTCTATATAAAATTATTCATTTTTTTGTATTTTGGGTGTTGAATGTGAGGTATAATACGACGTGTTTTTAAATTAAAACATTTTCCGTCCCTTTAAATTTGAATAAAGATGGGGGTAGTCACAATGAAACATACAACTAATTTTATCACGGGAAAGCGTTGGTCATGGTTGCTGTCTTGTTGGCATCAACCATCTCGTCAGGTGGTGAAGCCAACGATTGTCTTGCTTATATCAGTCAGCTTTTTATTTCCGACAATCAGCTGGGCGTTTGATATAGAGAATTATCTTTATTCAGCAATTCAAGGAATTCAGTTAGGCGAGGGCGGGAGCGGTATTATCCCTACACTTGAGCTTGCAACCATCCCTGAGTCACCTGCCAAACGTGCTGTTTCTGAGTATTTTATGAAACAAGGCAAGCTTACGGGAGCTGATTATTTAATTATCAATGATCGCCCGGATTTGGAACTTTTTGGGGCAGAAGATGCGCGCTTATATAATAGTAGTCTTGCACTCATTCGGCAGTTTACTACTGAGGAAAATCGTGGGTTAGTGATTGAAATTTTAGACCAGCTTGGATTTATTCAGGAAAAAGCTTATAATCCGTCATTGTTAGCTTTTGAAAATCGTCGAAAATATTATTTGAAAGGTGATTCTGATAATGAGCTGTATTTACGTATCCTGATTCGTGAAGCAACGCAAGCCGGGATTGCATTAGTTCCTTCGGAACTTCAAAAAAACAGAAAACAGCGCGAGCTTAATTATCACGAAAAGGCAGAACAACAAAATTATTTAGAAACAACATTGCGTGAAGCGATGTTTCTTACATCAGCAGAAAGGCAACTCTATCAATTTCAAGTATATATGGAACTGGTGGAGCGGACGATTAATGTTTCTGCATCCCATGAAGATCTCAAAACATTCCAAGCACTTTCGCAATCAATTTCGATAAAAAAAATTAGCGAAGCATTAAAAGCTAATCTTGGAAATAGTTATTTTAATCTTACAGAAGATGTTGGGCGACTTGAAAAT
>Ga0256845_1001376_pt1 | contig 19669 bp, 14 predicted proteins | sample RiftiametaG_FD_189101 | JGI IMG/M metagenome (GOLD analysis project Ga0256845, IMG submission 189101) | Tube worm associated microbial communities from hydrothermal vent at the East Pacific Rise, Pacific Ocean - Riftia | ecosystem: Host-associated > Annelida > Integument > Unclassified ...
ACAAATATTAACGATAATACTTTTAAGTAGCATTGTATTTTACAGTTGCTCTAAAAAAGAGGAAGGCTGTACTGATGTAACAGCAACCAATTACAATCCCGATGCGATGGAAGATGATGGCTCGTGTACTTACTGCTACGAGCCCACTAACCCGATATGTGTAAATTACGACCCTTGTTATGCAGCAGAGCATGTTACCGCCCAGTTTGATGCTTTTGAACAGCTAGGTGCAGGAGCTGATGCTGATACATTTATTATAACAACAGATAAGTTTTTAGGATTTAATGTGAAATTTGAAGCAAAAGAAACCGATGCAGACTATACATGGCACATAGGTACAGAAACCTTACATGATAGAAGTTTTATACGATCTTTTGCTGCTGCTAGTTTAATAGGACAAACCATACCAGTAACCTTAGTTGTTGAAAAAACACCCGACCTAAACTGTAGCCCTAATGATGATGGTAAAGATTCATTAACGCGTTATTTTGAGGTGGTAGATCGTTGTGGTTCTTTATTGGCAGACACCTTTGTAGGTGTTTGGGATGACACCCCTTTAGATACTTTTGAACTGGCAATAATATTATTACCAGACCCATGGATGCAATCATGTTATGATGAAATTAGATTTTGGAATTTTAACAAACAACAGTCGGAATTACAAGGTCAAAGCGAGTCTTTTACATACCATTATATTAGAATAAGAGAGGCAATACCAAGTAGCCTTACAATTCATTTTAGAATAGATCGGTTGAATAGCACTGGTCAGTCAGTCAATAATAGTTTAGTAGGTGTAGTACAGGCTGATAAAAAAACAGTAGAATTTGATTATACCATTTCTCATGATATTACGGGAGTAATTACTGACCATCATTTTACGGGTATAAAAAAGCATTAAAAATAACTATTTAAAAAATAGAATTATGAAAGGAATTGTAATAGCATTGATTATCCTTAGCCAAGGAATCATAATACAAGCACAATGTGTTCATGGGACATCAACTAATCCGTCAAACCCAGTAAATAATCAAATTTTTGGTGTGCGTCCAGAATTGGTAAATACCTTTAACTGGGCAGAGGAGTTATCAGGTATTGCGCTTGAGAGTTATGATTTACAAGGAATGGCTACATTATTTAATGGTCAAAATGGAATGATTAATCCTTATAACCAACAAAATATTTATACACATTTGGTAAGTGCTGGAGTTACAAAACGCGATTATCATTGGGAAGATGGTTGGGAAATGCTCAGTTTTAATTTGGGGTATTACCCTGATGGATCTTCAATAGCAAGTGTTCCCGATGGATTTAATGACCCGATAAATCAAGAGATTCCTTACATTATTTTTTACAACCGTTACAGAGGAGTTCTTCGGGTATTTTTTAATTCTTTAACAGGTATTACAAATGCATATAAAGGGATTACCATTAAGTTAGAATTTGCAGATAAAAACTTTGGATTATCAGGAACATTTATGCCGGCTCAAACCATTTTACAGGGTTTGGATAAAAAAACAAATATAAAAGAAGTAGTGAGTTATAGTGATCATCCTAATAACTCTCAACTATGGGCACATGCCGATTTTCAGGTCGGGTATGATCCCTGCGTGTGTATTTTTAGGAGCGATATACGCGTAAAATTTGAACTGGTAACTTCTTCTACGCTTACTATGACAAAACGAGAAATTACCGTAGAGCAGAATTTGTTAAATGCTGACGGTTCAGTCAATTATGGGAAAGATTTTTTTGCGAATGTAAATAACAATAAAACGGGTCTCGCTGTTTATAAAAACTTAGATTTAATGGTAAGCAATTACCAAACTGAGTTAGAAAATGTAAAACGACAAAATGCAGCTGCCAAAGAACACAACCAAAAATTAGAATTTTGGAAAAAATTATTGGGCTTTGCGACAGATGGTCTTCCTAAAGTGGCTAAAAAAATAACTGGCCTAGGAACTTGGGGTGAGGACAAAATTAGCAGTATTACCAATGGTGACACCCTAATAAGTGCTGCAACCATTAATAAAGGAATAAAAGAAGGTTTAGCCAGTGGCTTAGATTGGTTGGGAGGAGAGTTTTTATCAGAAAAACCCTATGCAGCTAATCCTACTATGCCTACTGCTATGTTTACAGAAGCAAGTTATGCAGGGAAAATTATAACTTCAATTGAAACTAATGCTGCAAAATTTTACAATCCTGGATCTTATAGTGGGGCATCGGGGCATTGGTCGGCAGGACAAAGTGTAGATGCTTTTGCTTACCCTTATTACAATGAGCTAATGGGTGTGTTTGCCTTGTTAGAAACACCACAAATAGATTTAACAAGTTCTAAAAAAAATCAATTAACAACGCTATCTCATACAGGAATGCCTCTACCACCTCCTTACCCTTCTTTTGTTGTGGATTATAAACGAGGGAATATTGAAGAATATAGTTGTAATTATCCAGGGTTTAGTGGGCCACTTTATGATAATGAATTCATTTCGTTAGCTAACATACATTCTTGGTACTCGTCAAAAAAGAAACTTAAGTTAAAAAAACCATTAAAATATCAGTTTAACCCTGCCTTAGATATTAAAAAATATGATATACAAGCCATGTGGGTGGTTAAAATTGAAAGAGATAGTATCTCACATTTAAAAAAAACGAAAAGTTCTATAGAATCTTTCTTTTCACAAGTAAGTATGACTTCTTTAGATTTAGATGGGCAAGGGTATTATGCTGGTAATGTTGAAAACGGAAATCCTTTTTCGCTCACGTTTAACTCAGCGATGGTACCTTTAGATAAACTTTATTATTTTGAGCCACAATTAATACTTAACGATCATTTTTCTCGTGTTTTTAATACTGGGGTTGATAATTATAAAGAAAATACATATTCAAATGCACCAGGTTCTGGTTTAATTTTACCTGATTATTCGTGTGATGCTTACCCATATATTAGAGCAAATTTTTTAAACAGTTTTACAGCTAATGACTTTGACCACATTATAACATTACAAGATATAGCAAATTATACCGAAGAATTTGCATACAAAGTAACTGTTCAATTAAAGTTAATAATTGATGTTACCTACAATAATATTGGTTCGGATGGAGAGTTGACACGCCAGTTGTTTGTGCAAGCTTATGCTATTGAAGATGGAGATATAGCACACATTAATAATTCACCAACTTATAACGCACAAACGGTTCCTTTATATAATATAAATACGCTACCTACAGATTTAACATATAACACGACTAGTTTTAATGGAGGAACTGTTAACGGTTGTTGGCGTGAGAATAACAAATACACCTGCGGGGCAAAAAGAGATATAAGTATTACAGGTAATATTAATATAACGGCTCCTTATGAGGTGGAATTTGTTGCTGGCAGAAAAATAGATGTTCACCCGAACACTAATGTTTATGGTAATAAAAAAGTACACCTAAAAATAGGTGATGGATTAAAAGGAGTCCCTATGCCTCCAGCTAGCCATGCAGAAGTAACTGATTTTTGTAATGGAAAAGGAACTAAACCTTATTTAGCCAATAAACCGCTTGCTCGCTCAATAGGTTTTATTGATTTAGAGGAAGAAGACGAGCTAATAGCAAAAGACCTAAAAATAAGTTTAGGAATATATCCGAACCCAGCCACTAATAAATCACAGCATATTAATGTAAATTATATTACAAATATTAATGCAACAACAAAAGTTTATATTACTGATTTATATGGGCGTACTTTAATAAATGTACAGCCAGAAAAGCAAGTTAGTAGTGGAGTGTATAAAATTTCTGTTAACATTAGTAGTCTTACTCCAGGTATTTACTTGTGTACTATTATTGCTAATAATCAGCGCAAAACAGAAAAAATTGTTGTGATGAAGTAACATATTTGAATTAACTCTTTCTCAGAGACCTCGGGAGTCTAGGGTTAGAAATGAGAATTAAATAACACGTAAAATAAAATACTGGTTTCCCATTGTCATGGGAAACTAGAAGTATAAAAATTAATCTTCGGTAGCCATTAGTAGCAAAATTTTAATAGGTAAAACAATAGCAATGGTAAGTATTGTTAAAATAGTGCCACTTTCTTTTCTTTCGGCTATTCTTTCTTTTTCTTTTATGGCTTCATTTTCTACAAATGAAACAAAAGAGGTGTCTTTTTCTGTGGTGTAAGTACTTTTGAATAATGAATCTTGATTAATTATAACGGCAATACCTTGTAAAGAAGAAGCATTGTATGGAATGCTATATGTAGTATCATAAGGTTCTGAAGATAGGTAATTAGACTCATGTTTTAATAATTCTCTTTTTTGATTAGATCGCTGTATATTTATTATAGCATTTGCTCCGTTTTCCCATGCTTTATATTTGAGATGCTTCAATAAACTTTTGTTTGAGGTGCTATTACCTGCAACCATTTTAACTAGCCCTATTTTTTCGTACTTAAAATCAATTTCTTCTCCTTCAAAAAACAGGTAAATATGATCTGATTTTTTTCAGGTTATCTATCTCTTTTAAGGAAGTGTAATCACTATGTAAAATCCCTCCTTTTATAGAGCTTGAACAGGAAAAAAGAGTAGTAAGGATTATTATTGAACTCAAAAAAAGGATCTTTTTCATGAAATAAAATTTTAACAAAAATTGAGCCAATTCAGGCGTTAATTAAAAGCGTATATTTTTTTGTTTATAGCTGACAATAAAATGTTTACATCATTTTTTAAAATTCGTTTACTTCAATCATTTAACAAATAACTTTACAACTTAATAAATAAAAGAATAGATATGAATATCAGGCTACTCGCATTATTACTACTTATTAATACAACAGCATTTTCTCAGTTACATACTTATAAATGGACTAACGGTAAAAAGAAAGCAGAAGGTGTCGTTAAAGAAGGTCTTGAACAAGGTAAATGGATTTTTTGGAGTAAAGCTGGAGTAATACAGCAAGAAGTAACATATAAAGATGGCTTGTTTGACGGAAAATATACCAATTACAATGAACAGGGGAAAAAAAGAGAAGAAGGTTTTTTTGTGAGAGCTAAAAAAGAAGGCGTTTGTAAAATTTGGTATGCTGATGGACAATTGGAAATTGTTGGGTATAATAAAAATGGATATCAAGATAGTTTGTGGACATTCTATTATCCTTCAGGAAATAAAAAGGAAGAAGGAAATTTTAAAAAGGACAATCGTGTTGGAGAATGGAATTCTTGGTATGATAATAAACAGCAAAAAAGTGTAAGAACGATAAAAAATGGAATAATGTACTTGTATGATTTTTATGAGAACAATGGTAAGCAGTTAATAACTGAAGGGAATGGTGCTTATGTTTCTTATCATGAAAATACTGAAATGCAATTTACAGGAGCATATAAGAAAGGAAGAAGAAGTGGGATTTGGTCTGAATTTGATGAACAGAAAAGTTTAGTTTCTAAGGGGAATTATGAGGATGGAATTATGTCGGGTGATTGGGTTTATTATTTTACAGCCTCTCAACAACCAAAATTAACAGGAAGTGTTAACGGTGGTAAAAAAGATGGTGTTTGGACTTATTTTTATAAAGGAGGACAAAAACTAAAAGAAATAACTTTTGCAGCAGGAAAAGAAAATGGCTTAATGAAAGAATGGTTTGAGGATGGGGAAATTAGTGTTGAAGGTAGTTATGAAAAAGGTAAGAAATCTGCAAAATGGATTTTTTGGTTAGCGAATGATAACAAAGATTTTGAAGGAAGTTTTGCTGCAGGATTAAGAGATGGATTATGGACTTTTTATTCAGATAGTACAGGAAATAAAAGTTATGAGGGCATGTATAAAAATGATAAACGAAATGGCTCGTGGACTTTTTGGTATTTAAATAAAGAGACTTGGAAGAAAGGTGATTATTTAAATGATAAAAAAGATGGCCTTTGGAGTTATTGGAGTGAAAAGAAGCAGTTGGTTATGCAGGGTCAGTTTAAAAATGGAAGAGAAGATGGAGAATGGAAATCTTGGTACGACAATGGGGCTAAAAAAGATGTTGGGAGCTTTTCTAATGGAATTATGGATGGTGATTGGAATGGTTGGTTCGAAAATGGACAACAAGATTATAAAGGACTGTATAATCAAGGATTAAAAGATGGACTTTGGGAGCATTGGTATTTAACTGGTCAGCAAGAGTTGATGGATGCTTATTTAGTAAAAACGGAAGAGAAAAAAACTTACTTAAAAGAAGCATCAAAAAAATATGCCGAATTTACTAAAAGTCGATTAGTTTCTGTTCAAGAAGGACCTCATTTTTCATGGTATGAAAACGGGCAACTTAAAGATGAAGGTACTTTTAAAAATAATGAGCAAGATGGAAAGTGGACGTACTATTATGATGATGGTAAGAAGATGTATGAGCAAACATTTGTAAAAGGAAAACAAGAAGGTAAAGTAACTTCCTGGTATGCTATAGGAACATTAGAAAGTGTTAAGAATTATAAAAAAAATAAACCAGAAGGGAAATGGATTTTTTACGAAAAACAAGCAGGTAAGATTAAGCACGTAATGTACTTTAAAGATGGTAAAAAGGTAAAAAAGTAGTTTTTACTATTTTTTCATTCCTTCAACAATAATTACAATTTCTCCTTTTAAGGTATGTGTTTCGTAGTACTCGACTAATTCAACCACATTTCCTCTAATATTTTCTTCGTGCATTTTTGTTAATTCACGAGAAACAGAAGCTTGTCTGTCTTCTCCAAAATATTCAGCAAATTGTTTTAATGTTTTGATTAATCGATGAGGTGATTCGTAAAAAATAATGGTTCTTGTTTCTTCGGCTAATAATTTTAAGCGTGTTTGTCTTCCTTTTTTATGAGGCAAAAACCCCTCAAAAATAAATTTATCGCAAGGAAAACCAGAGTTAACTAAAGCAGGAACAAAAGCTGTTGCTCCTGGTAAACATTCTACTTCAACATCATTTTTTATACATTCTCTAACCAATAAAAACCCAGGGTCAGAAATTGCAGGAGTACCAGCATCACTAATTAAAGCCATTGTTTCTCCACTTTTAATCGATTCAATAATACGATCTAAGGTTTTGTGCTCATTGTGCTGGTGGTGTGCTACTAGCTTTTTAGAAATTTCATAATGCTTTAATAATTTAGAAGATGTTCTGGTGTCTTCAGCAAGAATTATATCTACTTCTTTTAATATTCTTAGCGCACGTAAAGTAATGTCTTCTAAGTTGCCAATTGGAGTAGGAATGATGTATAATTTTGACATAATGTTGTTTCTTAAGTCAAAGGTAAATTAATTGAACGTTTAATTAATTATACTGTTGTACAATTTCTCATATATTGGAAGAATAGCATGGATGTTAAATTTTTCAGCTTGTTGATATGCTCCAACTTTAAATTTAGATAATTTTTCATCATTTGCTAGTATTTTTAAGGTGTTGTTGGCCATGTCTTCAACGTCACCAACATTGCTTAAAAAACCAGAAACACCATGCTCATTTACTTCAGGGATGCCTCCTGTATTGGTAGATATAACAGGGGTTTTTGCAGCCATAGCTTCTAGTGCTGCTAAACCAAAACTTTCTGACTCTGAAGGTAAAATAAAAACATCTGAAGCAGCTAAAATTCGCTCGGTATCTTTTACTTTTCCAACAAATTTAACCAAATCACATGTTCCTAATTCTCTACAAAGTTCTTCTAAACGGTGCCTTTCAGGACCATCTCCAACCATTAATAATTTTGCAGGAATTTGTTTTCTGACGATATCAAAAATTCGAATTACATCTTCAGTTCTTTTTACTTTCCTAAAATTAGAAACGTGAACCAAAACCCGTTCATTATTTGGTGCAAAGGATTGTTTTAACTCATTAATACTTCCATTTAAATTATAATGCTCTAAACAGATAAAATTAGGAATAACTTCAATTTCTCGCTTAATATTAAAATGCTCTAAAGTATCTTGTTTTAAACTTTCAGAAACGGCTGTTACCGCATTAGATTCATTAATTGCAAATGTAATTACAGGTGCGAATGAAGAATCTTTTCCAACTAAGGTTATATCCGTTCCGTGTAATGTGGTAATAAAAGGGATATTAATTCCTTCTGATTTTAAAATCCGTTGTGCCATATAAGCGGCAGAGGCATGCGGAATAGCATAATGAACGTGTAGAAGGTCTAATTTTTCAAATTTAACAACATCAACGAGCTTACTTGTCAATACCAATTCATAAGGTTGGTAATCAAATAAAGGATAATCAGAAACTTTTACTTCGTGATAAAAAATATTATCAGAAAAAAGATCTAATCTAACTGGTTGTTGGTAAGTAATAAAATGAACTTTATGCCCTTTAGCAGCTAACGCTTTACCGAGTTCTGTAGCAACAACACCACTACCACCAAATGTTGGATAACAAACAATACCTATATTCATATACTTTTTAAATAGTCAAGTAAAAGTACAAATTTTGAAATGATGAGACTGTCAATAATTTGATACTCCTAATTTATTATTGGATTGCTTTTAAAATTTTGTTTCCTCTGTGTTTAATTCCGGCACTACCATCGGGTATTAATGCTTCAACACTAGCTTTTAGCTCAGGAACAATATCTGGATATTTTTTTGTGAGGTTGTAAATTACGGTCATACTAAATGCTTTGACTGCCACAGGTTCTGTAGCAGAGTTTAATAACTTAAAACTCACATCTAAAAGATTTCCTTCATGCTCTTCAGGGATAATTACAAATTGTAGGGCACGTAAAATATTTCTGTTAATTGCATCAGGTTTATCGGGTTGATTCAATAATTCAATTAAGAATGGATAATATTTAAATAATAGTGTTGGATGTTTCTTAGCAATATCAGACATTGGCCAAGCTGCACGCTGTGTAATTCTGATTGGACCATCAACAAAACATTGCATTAACTCATCCATTTTTTTTTGAGAATTAGCAACTTCATTAACTATTGCTGTTGTTAATGTTTTGGATTGTCCTTGTTCTAATTCTGTTCTGTAATTCATGATGCAAAATTAGGGAATAATATATTTTCGTTATTTTATCGTAAATTTGAATTATGGAAGCTCCTAAAATACCTTCAATGTTTGGTCTCAGGTCTAAAAAGCCTGATCAATTTTACTTTGAACCTCGTTATTATGATGAGCGAAAAGAAAAAATGAAAAAACGTTACGAAACTATTGGTAGAGAAGTAAATAATGACTCTACAGGAGAGAAGAGCCATACGGAGGATTTCAAATCTTCTATTAGAGAAAATTGGGGGAATAATTATAGTAGAAACCGTTCAGGCAATCAAATGAATAAAAGAGTAATTATTTATGTGGTTGCGTTGTTAGCAATTGCTTATCTCATCCTTTTTTAAAACAGATACTTCATGTTGTTTTGTAATGAAATTAAAATTTCACAAAACGTCATTCAGCATGACAGTTAAAAGAATCAAAAATCGAAATAACGGTTAGTTATAGCTGTTTTTATTCCAATAAAAACCATGGTGTTAGCAGTGTTTTCTAAACTGTTTTTATAACTACGATGTGTTACTCCAGCTTGTAGTAATAATTGCGATTTAGGGTTAAGGAGATAAGACACTTTTATCGTAGAATTAATGATATCGGTAGTTAATCCTTGTGTAGTAGAGTTTCCGTATTCTGAGGCTCGTTTGTCATTAGGGAGGTATAAATCTTGCCCTACGCTTGTTGTAGAATTCGTATCAAAACCAACTTTAGCAATTGTTGCCATAGCTTCTATAATCCAACGTTTTTTCTGGTAAGTTAAACTAGCCATCGCTTCATTAAAGTTAGCGCCTAAAGGGTGAGCCAAGGGTGCATTAAAGTGCGCATAGTTTTGTAAAGTACTTATGCTTGTAGGAGTATAACTGTGCGTGTAAGTAAAAGGACGGACAGCATTATATTCTAATTGAAGTGTTAAGTTTTTAACCCACATAAAATCGTAAGATTTTAATCCAAATTGATAACCATATTTGTTTGCCCACCATCCGTTTCCAGTTTTTATTTCGCTTAATAAAAATTCATCTAAAATGATTTGCGTGTATAAAATGTTCTTTTTTCTGATTTTAAATTTCATACTCCCTCCAAGCAATGCGTTGTCGGAAGACCCTTGCGAATATTCTGTTGGGCGCAACATAATTACAGGATTAAAATAATTTATATCATAACCTCTATAAAAATCATCTTCTTGTGCTTGCCAGATAATACTTTCAAATAAACCAATGTTCCACCATTTAGTAGCGTTTAAACTTAAATAATGAGCTGTAGAAAGCTTCTGGAAATACTTGCCAGTATTCCCGTCAGAATTTCTAATATCTTGATAATTGGTATATAAAGCCATGTACTTTAACTTCCAAATATTAGCAGTAACCTTTAAGTAAGGGTAGCTGTTTGCGTTGTCAGATAAAAATAATGATCGGTAACCATCTCCAATAAAATTTTTGCCATAACCTAATTGTAGCGTGAAGTTTTCATCTGGAGTAAATGTTATGTTTGCTTGAGCAAAATAAGCTCTTCCAAACTTAGAATAACCATACCCAGGGCTAATGTTTTTGTTTTCTACTAATGAATCAATGTGAGATGAGTAATTAGAGTTGTCAGATAAAATTGCAATTTGGCTACTCCATTTTTTTCCAAAACTATTTTGCATATTAAACCCAAAAGATGTTTCAATTAAACTTTGAGTGCCTACACTTCCATTCTCCATGGTATATCCTAAGTTTACAATCGGGTCTAATGAAAAAGTATTCTTTTTTGATGTTATTAAATGCTCATTTCTTATTAAATCACCTTGTGATGTTTTGTAAGAATCAATAATAGTATCGTATTTTTTAATGTCATTTTTAGAAAAAGGGCGAATACTTGTATGGAAATTTTCTAATGTATCAACATGTTTATTGAATAGTATAGAGAAAGTTCGTTCATTAGAAATGTTAAAGTTTTGTGCGCTTAAATTAATTAAGCACAAACTGAACAAGAGGGTTAATATGTGATTTTTATAATTAGGCATTCAATTTTTTTTCTGCTGATTTTTTTCTTTTTAATTTAATGAAAAATGGAATCTGAATCAATAATAAAATCACACTAATAATTACAATAAATGAATAGCTGGGGTCAAATTTTTGAGCAAATACAGCCGCTGAAATTATCACTAAACTAAATATGTAAATAATAATTGCGGTTTGCTTATGTCCTAAACCTAAATCCATTAAACGGTGGTGGATGTGGTTTCTGTCTGCTGTAAATGGGGAAACGCCTTTTATTGCTCTTAAAGTGAAAACTCTAATTGTATCAACTAAAGGGTAAACTAAAATTGACATTGATAAAATTGGTTTAGAAATGTTTTCAATAATTTTTGGCAATTCTAATTGAGCATCATATTCAACTAATTCAATAGCCATTACAGCAAATAAAAAACCTATTACCAAAGAGCCTGAATCTCCCATAAATATTTTAGCAGGATTAAAATTAAATCTTAAAAACCCAAGTAGTGCACCACCTAAAGAAAATGCTAAAACAGCATAAGTCCAATCACCAGCATAATAAAACCAAAGCCCAAAAGCTGTAGAGGCAATTAGTCCAACTCCAGCTGCTAACCCATCAACACCATCAATTAAATTAAAAGCATTAACAACTACTATATAAGTAAAAATAGAAAGCATTATTCCTGCCCATTCAGGTATTTCTCTCACACCAAATAAACCATGTAAACTGGTTAATTTAATATCTGCCATAAAAACCATAATAAAAGCAACAACAATGTGTGCAGCTAGTTTTTTTACAGGAACAGTTCCAATAATATCATCTTTCATTCCTACAAAAAACATAATAAGGAGTGAGGGCACTAAGTATTTAATAACGCCAATTTCATCTATTGGAAGCCATAATAGAAAAGAAAATAGTGTTCCAGCAAAAATCATCATTCCTCCCATTGAAGGAGTGTTTTCTGTATGAATTTTTCTGTCATCAGAAGGATCATCAAACAAGTGCTTAAGCTTAGCAATAGTTATAAATGAAGGTGTTGAAAGTAACACCATCAAAAAAGAAGTAATTATAGGAAGTAATAGTATTTTCATAGTTATTTAGGCTTCATTTTTATAATCATAGTCCCGTATTACGGGTTAAAAATCGTTATATAAATTTCTTAATGATGTTCTGAAACCAAAATAAATGTAGTTGGTTTCATTTGTAATATTTAAAGCTGAAATAGCCTCAGTTCGTTTGTTTATTCCAATTGTTAGGCTCATGTTGTTTTTTTGATTAACCAGAAATCCAACATGTGCTTGAAGTATTGTCAATTTTCTTTCTATATCGGTTACAATAGCTGGCGTAACTTGTCCTTCTGAAATAAAAATACTAGAACCAGTTAAGTTGGAATTAATTAAGTTCATTTTAATTTGTGTGAAAACACGTTTGTATTTATAATTTATGATTCCAACTATTTCATTAAAGTTGGCTCCTGAAGGATGTGCAATTGCTTCGTTATAATTTGAATATGCTTGTAATGGTAAATCAGAAGAATAGATGTAAGGAGCTACATTGTTGTATTCTGCCTGTAATGTTAAGTTCGGAATTCCAAAATATTTAGCTCCAGTTTGATAACCATATTTTGAACCGCCATCATAAACAACTTGGTTATAAAGAATGGCTTTAAAAGGAAGCTTTATTTTTAGGTTTGTTCCTACAACAGTATGATTTACATTATTAAAACCTGTAGTTAGCGTATTTACACCAATAACAGGATTGAACTGTTGCCATTGTAAAGGCTTTGTTCCTATAGGGTCTTCAGTTTGCCACATGGTAGATTCAAATAAGCCAACATTCAACCACTTTGTTGCTAGCCAACTAAAATAGTGTGTACTCATTGTTTTTCTTTCAAATAATGCTTCAGGAGTTGAACCAGATTCTCTTCTGGTTATTGAGGATAATGATGAATTAAGTTTTGTGTATTGGAATTGATTTTTCTTGCCAAACGTTCCAATTATTTTCCAAAAAGGATAGTTGAAAGAGGCATCTGACAATAGTAGAGAACGATAACCATCGCCAATAAAGTTTTTGCCAGTTCCTAATTGGAAATTAAGATGTTTGTTGGGTGTGTAAGATAAATTTGCTGAAGAAGCTGCAAAATCAAAACCATTTCCTTTAAAATTTTTAGTTCGGCCTTGTCCAGGAACAACTCCTGTTGCTTTTACGTAATCGGCTTGGTATTTTGGTAAGAACATTTGGTTCTCATAAAGTACCGTTTCAAAAGAAAATTTACTACCAATATTTGCTCTTACAATTGCTCCTCTCGTATTTTTTGAGAAAGAATTACCAGTTGTATCTTCACTATCTTTTCCGAGTTCAATATTAAAAAGAGGATCAACAGTTAAATAGAAATTACCTGTATCAACCACTAATAAATTATCGTAAGCAAAAGATTGCCACATCCACCTAAAGAAATTTCTAGGCTTTTTTTCTGATTTTGAAATGTTGATGCCATAGAATTGTTCTTCTGATTTTGATAAAATAGAAGGTGATATTTCATTAATAAATGATTCTCCGATTGGAAGAAATGAGGTATGAATATTATTTCCGAAATCATTAAATACTTTTTGATTCGTTAATCCAAACTCCCTGTTTAAGGGCAAGTTTTGTTGCTGAGCAAATCCAATAAGAGAGAAAGCTAAAACAATAATTAAAAGGATATGTCGATAAAAATTCTTCAATTAATAGATTATCTAATTGGTTAATTATTTTATTTGTAAAAGTGCTTCACTTACTTTTTCAACAGGCGATTGACACGCTTTATTATAACATACGTATATCATCGTCTTTCCGTTGACTTCCTTCATTTCTAATAATGGTAAAGTACTTGCTTTGATGCTTCCCATTACCAGTTTATTAGGGATGTAGCTTTCATTTAATTCTGTTCTTTTTTGATGTGCTTTTTTACCTGAAATAGCTACTTCGTAGAAAGGTTTAACATTTTTCAACATTAAAATACCCCAATTAGAATAACCAGAAATATGTTGAGAAATTTGAGCTTCAATGTTCTTCAACATTTGTTTCGATTTATCAGTATAATTTTTATCATAATATAATTCTCCTAATAAAAACAAGGCCTTTGCCATGCTTGAATTAGAAGCAGGAATTACATTGTCGGAAAGCTCCATCTTACGAGCAACCAAACCTTTAGCATTGTTAGAAGTAAAAAAGAAAAAACCAGTATTTGCATCATAAAAATGCTCAATGGTATAATCAGTTAATTTTTTAGCATGGGCTAACCATTTTTCATCAAAAGTAGCTTGGTAAAGCGCAATTAAAGCTTCTGTGGTAAACGAATAATCTTCTAAATAACCATCTAAATTACTCACTCCATTTTTATAGTTATGGTTTAACCCTCCATCTTTTCTGATTTGAGTACGAACAATAAACTCAGCATTTTTAATGGCAGCTTTTAAGAATTTTTCTTCACCAAAAACATTATAGGCATCTACATATCCTTTCAGCATTAATGCATTCCATGAGGTTAACGTTTTATCATCTAAACCTGGTCTAATTCTATTGGCACGCTCTTTTAATAAAACAGCATTAATTTTGTCAATTTTCTTTACCACCTCTTCTTCCGAAATGTTAAACTGTTTAGCAATTTTAGTGTTATCTTTTTTACGCAATAAAATGTAATGTCCTTCCCATTTTCCTGTAGCATTTACATTGTAATATTCTTTTGCAAAGTCAAAATCATCCTTTAAAATGGTTTGAAGTGCCTCTTTGCTCCAAACGTAAAATTTACCTTCCTCACCTTCGTTATCAGCATCTAAAGAGGAATAGAACGCACCATTTTTAGCAGTCATTTCTCGTGCAGTATATTCTAATGTTTGATAGACAACGTGTTTGTACAATGGTTTTTTTGTGAGTTGGTAAGCTTGGCTATACAATGAAACGAGTTGACCATTATCATAAAGCATTTTTTCAAAATGAGGTGCTTTCCAGTATTTATCAGTTGAGTAACGTGCAAAACCACCTCCAATTTGATCATAGATCCCACCAAAAGCCATTTTATCAAGCGTAAGTTCAACAATGTCTAATATTTCTTTGTCTTTAGTATGATAATAATATTGTAATAAAAATTCATAATTATTAGGCATTGGGAATTTTGGAGCATGATCTCCGCCACCTTCAACATAATCAAATCGCTTTTTAATTTTTGTAACTCCTGCTGTTAACACATCCATAGAAAAAGGAGTTTGATCTTTAACCATAGGTAGCATTTCGCTTGTTTTTATTCCTTCGGTTAGTTTTTGAGCGTATTCATTTACGTTACCAGGAGCAACTTTATACTCGTTGGCTACATTGTTTAATATCTGAATCCACTGTTCTTTTTGAAAGTAGGTTCCACCATAGAATGGTTCGCCAGTAGGTAAAGCGAAACAATTTAAAGGCCAACCACCTCTTCCTGTCATTAGCTGAACTGCATTCATGTAAATTTGATCAATATCTGGACGCTCTTCTCTATCTACTTTTATACAGATAAAATTATCGTTCATTATTTTTGCAACTTCTTTATTTTCAAAAGATTCGTGTTCCATTACGTGGCACCAATGACAAGCAGAATAGCCAATACTTATTAATAGTAGTTTGTTTTCAGCTTTGGCTTTGGCTAGTGCTTCATCTCCCCAAGCATACCAATTTACTGGGTTGTGAGCATGCTGTAATAGGTAAGGGCTTGTTTCGTTAATTAAATTATTGGTGTGTTTATGGGTTGTAGTATCAATAGGCATTTGGGGGGCATTTTCTGAATTAACGTTTTCGGAAGTTTTTCCAGCACAAGAAATAATCGCAAGAAAAATGGTGGTAAAGAGGATTAAACTAATTGATTTCAAGGGCTTTATTTTTTATAATTAGTGATTAAGCGAAAATACTAAATTTAGGAGTAGCGTTTTATTTCTTACAACTTCACTTTTTCTTTAAAATCTACAGGAAATCGTTTTCCGATTCCTTTAGCTTTGGCTTTAATATCTCCTTTGATATGTAAATCAATTGTTCCACCACCTAAAACCCTCATTAATAAAGGGAAAACACTGCTACCCATATCTTTTAACGAAGATTTAAGGATAAAGCGGTGTATTTGATTTGATTTTTTAGGAAGCGTAATTTTATTATCAATTTTAGCAGTACCAATTCTATTGCCTTCAACAAAAAGCTCTAAATCCGAATCTACAATATGAATATTGTAGTTATTCGGATTTTTAATTTGCATGGCTACTTCAACCTCTACACCTTTGGCGGTAAACTTTTTAACGCCAACATCAGTAATTTCTATTACTTTAACTTCTTTATAGCTTATACAAGCTACAATAGAAAAGGTAAGAACAAGAAAGCTAACGTAAAAAATTGCTTTTTTAAGATTCTTCATAAAGGCTTATTTACTGAATTCAGCAAAATATTTATAGAATAAAGGGATTGTTTCTATTCCTTTAAAATAATTAAATACCCCATAATGTTCATTTGGAGAATGGATAGCATCAGAGTCTAATCCAAATCCTAATAGCACCGATTTTAACCCTAATTCTTCTTCAAATAAAGCAACAATTGGAATACTTCCTCCACTTCTTATAGGAACTGGAGTTTTCCCAAAAGCATCTTCCATAGCTTGTTTAGCAGCTTTGTATCCAACAAAATCAGTTGGTGTAACGTAAGGTGTTCCTCCATGATGAGGTGTTACTTTTACCGTTACAGATACTGGAGCAATGCTGTGAAAATAGTCTGTAAATAATTGAGTTATTTTTTCACTGCTTTGGTGGGGAACTAATCGCATAGAAATTTTTGCATATGCTTTAGATGCAATTACTGTTTTTGCACCTTCACCAGTGTATCCTCCCCAAATTCCATTCACATCAATTGTTGGTCTGATAGAGTTTCTTTCGTTGGTTGTATACCCTTCTTCCCCATCAATATCAGATAAATCTAGGGCTTTTTTATAAGCATCTAAACTAAATGGAGCCTTTGCCATTTCAGCTCTTTCTTCATCAGAAAGAATTTCAACATCATCATAAAAACCAGGAATTTTAATGTGGTTTTTATCATCACGCATTTTAGCAATCATTTCGCATAAAATGTTAATTGGATTGGCAACAGCACCACCATACAATCCTGAATGTAAATCACGGTTTGGACCAGTAACTTCAACTTCAACATAGCTTAAACCTCTTAGCCCAACTGTAATAGATGGTATATCGTTAGCAATCATTCCTGTATCAGAAATTATGATAACATCAGCTTTTAATCTTTCTTTATTTTCTTTAACAAAAACGCCTAAATTTTCAGAACCAACTTCTTCCTCTCCCTCTATCATAAACTTAACGTTGCATGGTAAAGAATCTGTTTGCATCATTGTCTCAAATGCTTTTACGTGCATGTACATTTGACCTTTATCATCACAAGAACCTCTTGCAAAAATTGCTCCCTCAGGATGAGCGTCAGTTGTTTTGATAACAGGCTCAAAAGGTGGGCTATCCCATAAATCTATCGGATCAGCAGGTTGTACATCATAATGTCCGTAAACTAAAACAGTTGGTAAATTACTATCTATAATTTTATCTCCATAAACAATAGGATGCCCAGCAGTTGCACAAATTTCTACATTATCAGCTCCAGCTTCTACTAACCTTTTTTTAACTTCTTCCGCAGTTTTTGCAGTGTCAGCATCATAAGCAGAATCAGCACTTACAGAAGGAATTCTTAATAAATCTAATAATTCGTTTAAAAATCGTTCTTTGTTTTCTGCGATGTAATTGTTTATTTCAGACATATATTTGTTTTTATTAAAAGCTAAATTAAAATTTCTCCGGTCATTTCTACTGGAATTTCAACATTAAGTAAAGATAGAATTGTTGGTGCGATATCTGCTAATTTTCCATTTTTTATTTCTGTGTTATCGGTGTCAATTAAAATACATGGAACAGGATTGGTACTGTGTGCTGTATTTGGTGTTCCATCAGGATTTATCGCAAAATCAGCATTACCATGATCGGCAATAATGATAAAAGAATAACCATTTTCAATTCCTTTAGTTACAATTCGCTCAACACAGTTATCTACCTTTTCGGCTGCAGTAATAATAGCAGAATAGACTCCAGTATGACCAACCATATCGGTATTGGCAAAATTTAAACAAATAAAATCTGGACTTCGGCTCCGCTCAGCCTCCAATTTTTCTATCTCTGCCAATATTTTTTGAGTAAGCTCTTCAGCACTCATCTCGGGTTGTAAATCGTAAGTAGCTACTTTAGGTGAATTAGCCATTAAGCGCTTTTCACCATTAAATTCAGCTTCTCTACCTCCAGAAAAGAAAAAAGTAACATGCGGATATTTTTCTGTTTCGGCAATACGTATTTGTGTTTTGTTATGGCGCTCTAAAACTTCACCAAGTGTATTCTGAATGTTTTTTTTGTCATAAATAACATGAACATTTTTAAAGCTCTTGTTATAATTCGTCATAGTAACATAATGCAACGGAATGGTTTTCATTCCTTCATTAATTAAATCTTTTTGTGTTAACGCAATGGTAATCTCCCTACAACGGTCTGTTCTAAAATTGAAACAAATAACAACATCGTTTGGCTGAATTCTTCCGATAGTATTTCCATTTTTATCAGTTTTAACGATAGGCTTTATAAATTCATCCGTAATGTTATCGTTGTATGATGAATGAATAGAATTTATTAGATCAGTACTTTTTTCTCCAATTCCATTTAATAGTAAATCGTAAGCTTCTTTTACGCGTTCCCAACGATTGTCTCTATCCATTGCGTAATAACGCCCAATTATAGAAACGATTTCTCCTGAAGAGTTTTTTAAATGGTTTTCTAATGCTTCAATTTGCCCTTTACCACTTTTCGGATCACAATCTCTACCATCAGTAAAAGCATGAATAAATACATCGTTTAAGTCATTTTCTTTGGCAAGATCACATAATTTATATAAATGTTTTTGATGCGAATGAATTCCTCCATCAGAAACTAAGCCCATAAAATGCAGTGCAACATTATTTTCTTTTGCATGTGTAAAAGCTGCTTTTAAGGTTTTATTTTCTGCAATAGAATTATCAGTACAAGCATTGTTGATTTTTGCAAAATCTTGGTAAACAATTCTGCCTGCACCAATGTTTAAATGACCTACTTCTGAGTTCCCCATTTGTCCGGCAGGTAACCCAACATGTTCTCCCGAGGTGTGTAGTGTTGAGTATGGATATTTCCTTAAGCAGTCGTCAAAAAAAGGAGTGTTGGCGTTGTATATGGCATCCGATTTAGATTTGTCACCAAAGCCCCAACCATCTAAAATTAATAATGCTACTTTTTTATCGCTCATAATAAAGTGTTTTATGTTTTAAACTAAAAAACCTCACTATTTCTAGCGAGGTTTTAGTTGTGGGACCACAGGCCCGATTCTATTCTTTAAATCTATTCCTAGTACTAGAGAAACAAAATTAATATATATCTACTGATTTTATTAATATTTCTGCAATAATATTGTTTTAATAAATTGAGTAGTCTTTTGAAAGTAGAAATGTATGGAGTTACTAACTTAGCTGGGACATAAAAACTAAGACTGTTTTAATAAAAAACAATACTTTAGAATTATGGGAAAAGCAAAAAGAGTTTACAGTGAATCATTTAAAGAAAAGGCAGTAAGCTTAAG
>Ga0256845_1001377_pt1 | contig 19668 bp, 21 predicted proteins | sample RiftiametaG_FD_189101 | JGI IMG/M metagenome (GOLD analysis project Ga0256845, IMG submission 189101) | Tube worm associated microbial communities from hydrothermal vent at the East Pacific Rise, Pacific Ocean - Riftia | ecosystem: Host-associated > Annelida > Integument > Unclassified ...
TCGTTAGGTTTTTATTTATAGAGACAGTACGATAAAACTTTGTTTCATTGAATTCAGCCATTTGAAATTTAGTGGGCAAGGTATCAAATTCACCAACTGCCATCGATTTGCGGTGTAGCTCTTGATCATCCAAAAGCCAGTATGATGGGGCAGCCAGAGAATTAATACTTATTAGTAAGAATAGTATTTTGTACATGTTTAAACCCTCTCTTTGTTTATATGTTTGTTGTTAATAAGTGTGTGCTTCTTCAATAACACCAGCATCTGGGTCATTAAATATTTTTTCATCCAGTTTTCCCTCGGATTTTGCCACGATGCAAGTCACAGCACAGTCTCCAGTGACATTAACAGCGGTTCTGGTCATATCCAACAACCTGTCTACGCCGATTATAATTCCAATGCCTTCAACGGGAATACCCACTTGGGTAAGAACAGTTGCCAACATAATCAAACCCACTCCTGGTACACCTGCGGTACCAATGGATGCCATGGTCGCCATTATTACAACGGTTCCCAATTGTGTTAAGGTTAAATCAATGCCATAGGCTTGGGCGATAAATACGGTGGCTACCCCTTGCATAATTGAAGTACCATCCATATTAATGGTGGCGCCAAATGGTATAGAAAAAGATCCAACGGCTTTGTCAACTCCCATTCTTTCAGTCACTGTTCTCATGGTTACAGGAATGGTGGCATTTGAACTGGCTGTACCAAAGGCAAACGTCATAGGAGTGCGCATTTTCATTAAGAATTTGATTGGATTAAGCTTGCCTAAAGTTGTTAACATTAAGGGATAAACCAGTAAAGCATGTACAAATAAAGCCACAATTACTGTAAAGAAATAAAATGATAATTTAGCGATGGCATCTACACCGATTTCGGCAAAGACTTTGGCAATTAAGGCAAAAACGGCATAAGGTGCTAACTCCATAACCATTTTAACCAGTTTCATAATGACAACATTGAAATCTTCAAACAAAGAAATGATTCGTTTGCCTGGTTCACCAGCCATGGTGGCAGCTAAACCTAGTAAGATTGAAAAAACGATAATCTGTAACATATTGCCTGTTGCCATAGCTTGTACAGGGTTTCTTGGCACCAGATTAATTAGTACATCAACAAAAGGAGGTGCTTGTTTGGCGGTATATTCAAGATCCGTTGGTAAATCAAATCCAACTCCAGGATTGATTAAATAGGCAAAACTAATGGCAATTGAGATGGCTATAGCTGTTGTAATGAGGTATAAGATTAAAGTTTTACCACCTAATTTACCCAACATTTTAGGGTCATTTAATGCGGTAGTACCACAGAATAGGGAAACAAAAACTAAAGGAACAACTAACATTTGTAGGGCATATAAGAATATTTTTCCTGTAACATAAAACACACCTCCCACTAAATCACCACTGACAATTGTATTGTTCATCAAGCCTGAAAGGTTAATTGCCAAACCAACAATAGATCCAAGAACCATATAGATTATAATTTTTTTCGTTAAAGTCATTTGTCCCACTCTTTTTATTATGACCCATGAGTATAGAAGGCTTTATGCCTAACTACAAATGAAAATAAGGATTTTTTGATTGAAGGTTAAGCCAAGCTGTGAAAAATTGAAAATTTCCGACACATTGCGATTTTATGTGTTTTTCCATGACATATAGTTAGGCAAAGGTCTCCTATATAATTGACCTATTACGATTGTTTGCATACAATGCGGTGTCTTAATACAAACACTCGATATAATAATTTTCTGTAATGAATCAACAGTTTTTAAAACAATGGCAAACTCTTCAACAATTGTCTAAAAATGAACAATTAAAGAACTTAGGTCTGTTGTTCAAAAACAACCCAAATAGAGCAGTAGAGTACTCATATGAGTTTGATGATATTTTTATTGATTTTTCTAAAAATTGGTTAGATTCACAAATTCTAGAAGAGTTGTTACAATTATCGAATAAGGCAAATTTAACAGATAAAATAGAGGCCCTATTTAGAGGAGATAAAGTCAATGTTTCCGAAAACAAACCAGCCACTCATACAGCCCAAAGAAAGTTAAAAGCAAGTGAACAAATATTAGCCGATCGCAATAAGATGTTTGCTATAGCACAAAACTATCAATCAGGTCGGTGGCTCAGTGGTTTTGGAAAGAAAATAAAAGCGGTTGTAAATATAGGTATTGGCGGGTCATATTTGGGGCCAAAATTGGCCATTCAGGCATTGACCCAGTTACAGACAAGTAACAAAATCAAGGTTTATTATTTCCCCAGTGTAGATGATGTGGCATTTAAAGTATTGTTACAATCCATTGATATTAGTTGTACATTATTTTGTATCAGTTCTAAGAGTTTGAGTACCATTGAAACTATTCGAAACACCCATACCATTATTAACTTGTTGAAAAACAACCAAGATTATCAGCCCAGAGCAAACAATCAATCCTTTGTGGCAGCCACTACAAATATTGAAAAGGCCAATGATTTAAATATTCCCAATACACACATTATGCCTTTTGATAATGCCACTGGTGGTAGGTTTTCAGTCTGGTCATCTATTGGTTTTCCTTTGTTAATGGCCATCGGCGAACAAAAATTTAAAGAATTTTTAGCTGGAGCTGAAAAAACCGACAACCATTTTCGCCAAACAGAGCTTAAAAATAACATCCCTGTATTAATGGCATTGTTATCAATTTGGTATAGAAACTTTATGCAGTTAACAGCCTATGCCGTTATTCCTTACGATGCTAGGTTAAGAAATTTACCTGCATGGCTGCAGCAATTAATGATGGAAAGTAACGGCAAAATGATTGATGTCAATGGAAACCCTGTGAACAATGTAACCTCACCATGGTTGTTTGGGGATCATGGGCAGCTATCCCAACACGCCTTCTTTCAAGCTTTTCATCAGGGCAAAGACATATTGCCGATTGACTTTATTGGTGTCTTAAGTGAACAATCAGAATCTCAAGATTTTCTATTGATTAATATGCTGGCTCAATCAGCGGCTCTAATGAATGGTAACAAAAACGGTTCAAAACACTGTTATTGTCCAGGCAATCGTCCCAGTACCACAATATTGTTAAAAAAATTATCTGCCAGTTCATTGGGTCAATTGTTGGCTTTATATGAACACATGATTTTTGTACAATCGGTTATTTGGAACATCAATTGTTTTGATCAGCCAGGCGTTGAACTGGGTAAAAACATAGCCAGAAACATCGTTGAACATATGCAAAATAACAGTCTGGATAGTATGGATCTGGATCAATCTACCAAACAATTAATTTCACGGGTGTTAAAATAAATGACAGATTCATTAAAACAATGTGTTGAAGCTATTATCAACCCTTTGACAGAATTAACCTTTCAATCGACAGTAGAATTAAAAAAAGACTCACACACAGTTAAATTAAAATTTCCTTTTAATGGTTTTGAACAACAGCATAAAGAATCCATTGGAGCATGCTTTGATGGTGATTTCGGGTTAGAGTCAATAATTCGGAGTCACAAAAGTAAAAAAGGCATTGGGTCGATTAAAGGGGTCAAAAATATTATTGCTATCGCATCAGGCAAAGGGGGTGTTGGCAAATCTACAGTGACAGTCATGTTGGCTAAATCATTACAAAAATTGGGTGCAACTGTTGCAATTTTAGATGCAGATATCTATGGTCCAAGTATGCCACGAATGTTGGGTGATTATGGTAAGCCAGGTTCTCCTGACAATAAGAGTTTTACACCTGTAAATGCCAATGGTATTCAAAGTATGTCACTGGGTTATATGATTGATGAAGAATCACCGGCTATTTGGCGAGGTTCTATGATTACCAAAGCCTTAATGCAAATGGTTGAAGAAACCCGCTGGCAAAACGTCGATTACTTGCTCATTGATTTGCCTCCAGGAACAGGTGACATACAATTAACCATGGTGCAAAAAATACCCGTGACGGCAACCGTAATAGTCACCACTCCACAAGATATTTCTATGATAGATGCACAAAAAGCCTTTGCTATGTTTGAGAAAGTAGAAATCCCGGTTTTGGGAGTGATAGAAAATATGAGTGTCTTTCATTGTCCAAATTGTAACCATGAGTCTCACATTTTTGGATCGGGCGCTGCCAATAAAATGTTGAAAAAATTTGATACACACTTGCTAGGTCAGTTACCCCTGAACATTAATATTAGAAAAGAAATGGATCAAGGCAAGCCAGAAAATATTTGGGGCACAGGCGATGAAATTTCTAACACGGGAATGATTATGGCTTTAAAAACAGCACAATTGTTGGCAAAATTACCGGTAAATATTAACTTAGATATTCCCGAACTTAAATTACACAACTTATAAAGGCATTAACACATGACTATTAAATCAGACAAATGGATTAGGCGCATGTCACTAGAACATGGTATGATTTCACCTTATGTGCAAGGTCAAGTAACCTCGAATGAAAGTAATAAGAAGATTTCTTATGGCACATCAAGTTATGGTTATGATGTTCGGTGTGCCGATGAGTTTAAAATATTCACCAATATTAATTCAACCATAGTAGATCCAAAAAATTTCGATCCAGACAGTTTTGTCGATGTGAAGTCCGATGTTTGTATTATTCCTCCCAACTCGTTTTGTTTAGCCAGAACAGTTGAATACATTAAAATCCCCAGAAATGTACTAACTATTTGTTTAGGCAAATCGACTTATGCCCGCTGTGGTATTATCGTTAATGTCACTCCGTTAGAGCCAGAGTGGGAAGGACATGTAACTCTAGAATTTTCAAATACAACGCCATTACCAGCAAAAATATATGCCAACGAAGGAGTAGCCCAATTTTTATTTTTCGAATCTGATGAAGAATGTGAAGTTTCTTACAAAGACAAAAAAGGTAAATACCAAGGTCAAAAAGGTGTAACATTGCCTAGAATGAAGTAACGTCTTTATTGATTTGCCAAGCTTACATTATAGGCTTGGCAATAATACAGTTTTCTATTCCTCTATAGTTTTATACTACATTTAGAATATCTCTCATCAAGGCATTTAAAATATATCGAATTATCTTTAGCTTCATATTCAAATGCATTTTTGGTGTAGTTGTCTGTGACCTTCGAATTTAATATGGCTTGTTTAATATTTGATTGATTGTTTGTTTTTAGTTCTAACTGTAATTTCACCAAACTAATGATGTTATTTAAATCATGTACTCTTGCAGCATAGTCCCAACAATTATCACAAAAACCACCGCTTAACATGGCCTTGCCGCTAAAATTATAGAGGCTTGAGGGGCTATAACCCAACAATGAGTTCTTTTCCTCGAGTATCGAATCAATATATCCATCTTTAACGGCTTCTACGATTTCAATAGATGACATTTTACTCATTTTAACATATGGTTCAGTAAAATATTTATAAAACAAATTATGGTAGTCATTTGATTGAAATAAGATATAATCTAAATCAAAAAACTCTGCATCATCAATGGCCTTGAAAAGTGTCCGCGATTCTGAAATATAGCCCCTGCTTATATCTAACTCATCTTTTGTAAGTGGCGTTAACAGGCTATCAATAATAGCTAGTTCATTTTCAGGAACATTATAGTTGCGCAAGTAATTAGATAGGTGTTGTATGTTGTTTCGTATATTGGCTTGAGCAACCATTTGATCAAGAATCATTTCACCATGAACAAGTTGCATTTTGAAAAATTTCAATTCCTTACTAACTTGTAAAAGAAATCCGTATTTTTCGGGTAACATATAAAGCTCTGCTTTCTTTAAATTACCAAGTCTTAGTAAATAGATGTAATCTGGGAAAGGTGTTCCCATAGTTATGTCGTTAAAATTGGCATACTTATTCATGTTTATTATTTTGTCGTAGCGCTGTTGCATCAATAATAATCTTGAGCTTTTATTTTGAGAGGTTGATAAAATTTTAGCTAGTTTGCCTAAACAATCCTCACCAGATTTGGATTGACATTTTCCAAATTTATCTAGCCACTGTTGATCTATGTCTTCTTTGACATTGAGAATTTCATTATAATCTTCTTGAGTGAGCTCATCTTTTTTGACGGCTCTGTTTGCTTGATAACGTTTTATTAGTTGGAAACCAGTAGCAACAATGTTTTTATCAGATGATGCCTTTATTCCCATAATTGCATAATAGGCATTGCCTTCAGTTTTTGGTAGTGACCTTTGATTTAGAACTTTAGTGATTTTAGGATTTAATTTTGCATCAAATATTGGCGTATTAATTAAAAGCACTAAAAATGTAAATATTAAGAAAATTGAAATGAGTCCAAATACAATAGTTTTGATTTTTATTCTCATGATGTTTATCCTGTTATTAACAAAGCCACTATTTTATCTAAGTGTTTGAAGACTCACCTGAGTAAAACCTCCCCAAAACATGAGAGAGGCTAATTTTAACAAATTTACTGATACAATATGTGCATGTATACAGAAAACATTAATTATAAAAGTGCTGATTTGGAAATCTATCCAGATCTTGGGCAAGTAAATGTTGCCAATAAGACCATTCGTCTTGGTCCTGTAACTATGCGCGTATTGGTTTTGTTGCTTGAAAACAATCAACGAGTAGTGAGTCGTTCTGAATTATTTGATTCTGTTTGGAAAAATCAAGTTGTGAGTGATGATGTTTTGACACGTTGCATATCTGATATTCGCACTCTGTTTAATAAATATTCGAAACAAAACAAGTTAATCAGGACAATTCCAAAACGAGGCTATCAATGGCAGCCATCGGTCACAAAATTGGATAAAGTTAATAAAGAAAAACTCGATTCAACTAAAAAGAAAACAAGCATAATATATTTTATCATAGCTACTATAATTGGAATGCCAATACTATCAACGATTGTTTTATGGATAGCAAATTTAATGGTGCACCCAAACCAAGTTAAAGTGGCATTAACTCCAATACAAACAAATGAGATATCACATCAGACAGTAGCTTTAGAAATAGAAGATTTATTGAAGAGTAAAATTTTAAAAACTAAAAATTTAAGATTTCTTTCATCAAAGGCCATTTCTCGTCATTTAAGTAATCCGTATCCGTATTTATTTAGAGAGCTTGGAACACAGTGGATTGTTGAGGGAGAAATAAGACTGTACAATGGTAAAACCCGTGTTTCATTGAGTTTGGTAGATGCACGTACTGCCATGGTTTTTCATACGGCTATAACAGATATTGAAAAAGGTACAAATCAAATTGAAGATTTCAGTGAATTGTTTATCCATGACATGCTGCGCTTATTGGAATAAGTCATAGAGTGGGGTATCTAAAATATAATATGCCTTCGCATTCTTGTTTTATAAGGTGTGATATTACCTTGAATGAAGCAGCCACAATTTCACCTGTAAACAATTATCTTCTGGGTGTTGGCCTTTCAATTGTGGTGATTTTTTTACTAAAGGGCCCATTCTCAGATAGTCCAGACACTTCTAAGTTTTCACCAGGTTTGGTACGAGCAATTATTTCAAGATAATGGCGTCGATTGACAATCTCAACATCATCTATGTGAGTGACAATATCGTATTTTTTAAGGCCAGATTGTTTAGCAGGTGAATTTGGGTGCAGCCCCCAAATAACTTCTCCTTGTTTGGGTTTAATTAAACGTTTGTTATAGAGCATACGTTGGGTAAACAGTTCTACTCCTAACCAGCCTCTTGAAACTTTGCCATTTTTTAAGATTTCTTGCATTATCAGCTTGGTGGCATTGGATGGAATAGCAAAATTAATGCCTTGTGCACCATTTTGGTTGAAATTTGCGGTGCTAATTCCAACCACATTGCCACGGGCATTTATCAATGCACCACCTGAGTTGCCCTCGTTTATGGCAGCATCTGTTTGTATAAAGTCTTCAATGGTACTTACGGCCAGGCCGCTTCGTCCTTTGGCGCTTATTATTCCTAAAGTAACGCTCTGGCTTAATCCATATGGGTTGCCGATAGCCATCACAATGTCACCTGTTTCGGTTAAATCTGAATCGGCAAATGTAGCAGGTGTTAGGTTTAACGCTTCAACTTTCAACACCGCGATATCTGTATCACTGTCAGAACCAATTAATTTGGCTTCCAATAAACTGTTGTCCCATAAAGAAACAATAATTTTTGTGGCATTATTTATTACATGATTATTGGTGACAATATAACCATCCGCTGACATGACCACACCTGAACCCAAGTACTGTTGGGTAATGGTTTGGGGGACCAAGGACTTAAGTCCCATAAATTTTTGCATTACTGGAGGGATGCGATGATTTTTGACCACTTCACTTTGGGCATATATACTCACAACAGATGGGGCTATTTTTTTAACGGCACTGGCATAACTATAAGGTGAGTTTGATGAGGCAATTGTGTCATCAATTACTTTGTTTTTTAAAATATTGGGCCGAAAATACACAATTAAAAAACCAACAGCCAAACCTGCAATGACAGATTGTACGACAAATTTTAGAATTGATTGTGTTTGGCTCATGTTTAGAAATATAAATAACAATTAAAAAGTTAACGAATTGTACCCGATTAAACTCTAAAAATTAAAATTTACTCCCGAATTTTGCTTATTAATTTATGAATATGTTTATTAGAAGATTCGAATACATGTTTATGTGTAATTATAATTCAATTTAGAGTAAAATTCAGCGGTTAAAGTGTAATAAAAAAATAGGAGTGAGTAATAATGACTGATAAAGTCAATGAAAGTCGCAGAAACTTGTTAATCGGTACGGCTGTAGTCGGTGCTATTGGTGCTGGTTTTGCTGCGGTTCCTTTTATTCAGTCTTGGATGCCATCAGAGCGTGCCAAGTCTGCAGGTGGGCCTGTTGAAGCTGATTTTTCTAAATTAGAAATAGGTCAAAAACTAGATGTCAGTTGGCGTGGCCAACCCATCTTTCTGGTTAGAAGAACTAGCGAACAATTGGCAACTTTACCAGGTTTAAGTGACAGGTTGAAAGATCCTGATTCGCAAGACAGCTTACAAGCAAAATGGGCGACTAACCTTCATCGTTCTCGAGTAGAAAATGAAGAATTGTTGGTGATGACTGGTATTTGTACACATTTGGGATGTTCGCCAAAATTTTATCCTGAAATAGTACCTCAAGTTTTTGATAGCGAGTGGAAAAGTGGTTTTTATTGTCCTTGTCATAACTCTAAGTTTGATATTTCTGGGCGTGTATTTAGTGGATCTCCTGCTGGAACTAATTTAGTTATCCCTCCTTATGCATTTATTGATGAAAACAGTTTGATTATTGGTGTTGAAGAAATTGAGGGAGGCGCATAATGGATAATTCTACAAAAAACACTGGGCTAATGGGCTGGTTGGATGCACGTCTACCATTGACCAAGGTCTGGAAGGAACACATGGCCGAATATTATGCTCCAAAAAACTTTAATTTTTGGTATTTTTTCGGATCATTGGCCATATTGGTATTGGTCAATCAATTATTAACGGGTGTGTGGTTAACCATGCACTACAAACCAGATGCCACACAAGCCTTTGGTGTAATCGAGTACATCATGCGTGACGTACCTTGGGGTTGGTTAATTCGTTATCTCCATACTACAGGTGCCTCTGCCTTCTTTATCGTGGTTTATCTGCATATGTTCCGTGGCCTAATGTATGGATCATACAAAAACCCAAGAGAAATTGTCTGGGTATTGGGGATGGTATTATATGTGGCACTGATGGCCGAAGCGTTTATGGGTTATGTCTTACCTTGGGGCAATATGTCTTACTGGGGCGCTAAAGTTATTACTCAATTATTTGGTGTAATTCCTTTTGTTGGTGACACCTTACTTGAGTGGATTCGTGGTGATTACCTTATATCTGATGCGACATTGAATCGCTTTTTTGCCTTACATGTTGTCGCTATACCTATTATATTATTGGTGCTGGTATTCTTGCACATTGTGGCTTTACATGCGGTTGGTTCAAACAATCCTGACGGCGTTGACATCAAGAAACACAAAGATGAAAATGGCATACCTAAAGATGGCATACCATTCCATCCATACTATACAGTTAAAGATATTTTCGGAGTCGGAATGTTTTTACTGATATTCTTATTTATTGTATTCGTCAAACCAGATTTAGGCGGATTGTTTTTGGAACACGATAACTTTACTCCTGCGAACCCTATGGTGACGCCTGAACACATTAAACCAGTGTGGTACTTCACACCATTTTATGCAATGTTAAAAGCAGTCCCAGATCCTTTGGGTGGCATGATTATTATGTTTGCAGCCATTATTATGTTGTTCTTCCTTCCTTGGTTAGATAGAAGTGATGTGAAATCAATCAGATACCGTTTATTGCCATTTAAATTGGCCTTAAGTGCATTCGTTATGTCATTTTTGACACTGGGTTGGTTGGGTATGCAATCTGGTAGTACCCTGCAAGGATATATGACGGTTGTCTGTACGGTCATTTATTTCCTATACTTTGCGTTCCTGTTCTTCTATACCAAGAACGAAAAACACAAGCCAGTTCCAGAGAGGGTGACACACTAATGAAAAAGTTAATTTTAATATTGTTATTGTTACCCGTGGCCAATGTTATGGCTTCAAGTGGTGCACATTTAGAGCCCGCTCAAACGAATATAAGATCTAAAGAATCTTTACGCAATGGTGCCAAATACTACATGAACTATTGTTCTGCTTGCCATTCATTGCAGTATCAACGCTACAGTCGCATGGCAAAAGATTTAGAATTGTCTGAAGATGAAGTAATGGAAAACCTGATTTTTACAGGTGCAAAATTCACTGATCACATGACTACGACCATGGCGATGGAAGATTCAAAAATATGGTTTGGTAAAGCACCGCCAGATTTAACCGTGATTGCAAAAGCACGTGGAAATGATTGGTTGTATGCTTACTTAAAAGGTTTTTATAAAGATTCATCGAGACCTTCAGGCTGGAATAATACTATATTTAAGGACGCCTCTATGCCTAATGTATTGTGGCAGTTACAAGGTCTTCAAGAAGCCCATTTTGAAAAACATACTGATGAGCATGGCATTGTCACAAATACCTTTAAAGAATTTACTCCAATAACCGAAGGCAGTATGTCTGCTGAAGAGTTTGATAGCACGGTGCGTGACATTGTAAATTTTTTAGACTATACAGCTGAGCCTGCCAAGCTTATCCGTTTGGCATATGCTCCTTGGGTGATGTTATTTTTAGTGGTTTTTACCTTCATGGCATATATGTTGAAGAAAAATTATTTTAAAGATGTCCATTAAAAATCAATAAGTTACAAGATTAAAAAGGTGGTTTAGCAGTGATGTTAAGCCGCCTTTTTTTGCTTTTAGTATACGAAAACTGTTATAATGCGCGACTTTGCTCAAATACGGGCATATTTTAATATAATATTAAGGAGATTTTAGTGATTATTCCAGCGAGAGGGCGTTCAATAATTTCGGTCTATTCTGTTTCAGACTCATATGACAGCCACAGAATTCGGTTCTTGTTAAAAACCAAAAATATCAGCAGTGTTGATATCATAGAAGTTGATCCATTAAATCCACCTGAGGACTTAATTCACATAAACCCCTATCACACAACTCCAACAGTTGTTGATAGAGATTTAGCGTTGTATGGTACTACAGTGATTACCGAATATTTAGATGAAAGATATCCTCATCCTCCACTCATGCCACCTGATCCTATGACCAGAGCAAAATTGCGTCTCTATACATACAGAATTGAAAAAGACTGGTTAAGCTATATTCCAAAATTGGAGAACGGTACCATGGATGGAAAGAAAGAAGCGATTGAAGAATTGACTGTTAAATTGAATGCATCTGTTGAGTTGTTTTCTGAAACTAAATTCTTTTTAAGTGATGATATGACTTTGGTTGACACCTGTTTGGCACCATTTTTATGGCGTTTAGAACATTATGGAATTGACTGGGAAGAGTTACCTAAACCGATTCGAACTTATGCACACATGATTTTCAGAAAAGAGTCATTTAAACAAAGTGTATCAGAACAAGAACGCGAAATGCGTTTTGATTTTTAATAGCTTACTTTAACAAACTGTTTTTATGAATTCATCAAAGCCTTATATTATACGCGCGTTACATGAGTGGATCAGCGACAATGACTGTACACCCTTGTTGTTGGTGAATTCTAAACATGAAGACATACAGATTCCTTCAGGCCTTGCCAAAGATGGCAAGGTGGTGCTCAATATTTCATATGGTGCCACCAAAAACTTAGAATTGATTAACGAAGGTGTTTTGTTTGATGCTCGGTTTTCAGGAGTGAGTCAAAATTTGTTTGTGCCTTTAGATAGTATTTTGGCCATTTATGCCAGAGAAAATGGTCAGGGCATGATGTTTGGAGACAGTGGAGATTTACCTGACCCTCCAAAACCGTCAAAAAAGAGCCAAGAAAAGCTACAAAAGCCTAAAGAACTCATAGATATAAAGAAAGCAAATAAAAAAGGTTTCCTAAAAGTGGTAAAATAAAAGCATGTCAGAAAAAAAATACAACAACTTTAAAGAATTTTATCCATTTTACTTAAGTCAACACCGCGACAAAACCTGTCGCAGATTACATGTGGTTGGCTCTACTATAATTATTGCCCTTATAGTTTATGTTTTAATTTCACAACAATATTTATTGTTGTTGCTGATTCCGCTCATTGGTTATGGCTTTGCTTGGGTTGGACATTTTGTGTTTGAAAAAAATGTGCCGGCTACTTTTACCTATCCTGTCTATAGCTTAATGGGTGACTGGGTAATGTGGTGGCAGTCAATCACCTTTACACTAAAATAAATTTAGACTATACCTGTTATTTTTTCTATGACTTTATCGTTTGTATGCACTTCAGGTTGGTCAGGTTTTGGTAAATAACGTAACCAAACCAACCATATGATTAAGGCATCCAAAATAATCAACGCTTGCCATAAGTACAAATGGAACCAATCAAACCAATTTTTATCCCATTGTAAAAGGTAATACAACGAAATAATTCTAACAACATTCAACACTTGAATGCCGAAAAATCCTAAAACAAAACCATAAATCTTGTATTTGAATTTTGAGGGGAAAGCGAAAATAGCAGAAAACAATATAATCACCGCCTCTACGCCATTACAACCAGCAGCAATTTTTACTGCATGTGCAGCATTGCTTTTACTGGCAATAATATCTCCATGTGAAGAAACATCAGCATCAAACAATTGCATAATAAAGGTACTAACTGTCGCCAATAATCCGGTAAAAGGTATAATAATCATTTGGTTTATGGGTTCTATGAGTTCCAATGTGAATAAAACCAAAACCAAAACCAGAAAAATAATTGTAAATCGTAGCATGAAAAAATTTAATATTAATAGCAGTGATATTCTATAGATTTTAAAAATATTTGCTAATAAATGCTTAAATATAGGTCAAATTAGTAATTTTAACGAAATCATTAACTTAATTTAACGAAACCATAACAGAAATGTTAGTACAATGAACCCCAAGTTAAGTTAGATACAGGTGCTTAGGAACCCAATGATTACGAAATAGATTATAGCATCTACTTTAACCCAAGATTTGTGAAAACTTATCTTGGGTTTTTTTTATCTTATACTTTTGTAAATTTGCCTTTGATATAAGAGACCAAAGCATAGAAGAGAGCTTTACACGGCTCTGAAAACAATAAAAAAACATACCGACCTAAAGGGAAAAAATATGAAAATTTTAGTTATCGAAGATAACACCGATATTGCTGCAAACATTGTTGATTTTTTTGAAGATAAAGGACACATAGTGGATTATGCCGCTGATGGCATTACTGGCTTACATTTTGCTGTGACTCAAGATTTTGATGTCATTATATTAGATTTAATGTTGCCAGGCATGGATGGCTTGGATGTCTGTAAAAAGCTCAGAAAAGAAGCTGATAAAAATACTCCTGTACTTATGCTAACAGCCAGAGATAGTTTAGAAAACAAATTAAAAGGTTTTGAGTACGGTGCTGATGACTATATGGTTAAACCCTTTGCTCTGCAAGAATTAGAAGCACGCGTGACAGTGTTGTCCAATCGAAGAAGTAATACCGCGCAAAAGGTTTTAATTGTTGATGATTTAGAATATGATACCAATACATTGATGGTCAAAAGGGCTGGTGTCGATTTAGACATGAACCCCACTGGTCTAAAATTATTAAAACGTTTAATGGAAGCCTCGCCGTGGGTGGTTCCCAGACATGAATTAGAGTTAAAAGTTTGGGGTGAAGAAATGCCAGACAGTGACTCTCTTCGGGTGCACATTCATGGATTAAGAGCAACCATAGATAAACCCTTTGGTAAACCCTTAATTCATACGCGCCATGGTATAGGGTACCGGATAGCAGATTTGGATGAAGTTTCGTAACAAACTTAAGAATAGAATAATAATAGCATTTTTAGCATTCAGTACACTACTGGGTGCTTTGTTTGCAGTCACTGCGCTAACCATTCGACAAAACCTAAGTACCAACTTAATCGGCGAGTCGATTAAAAAGGACCTTGACGATTACATGGATAAGTTTTCAAAAGACCCAAAAGGCATAAAAGGCGAACCAATCGCTTCAAATGTAACGGCTTTGTTAACCTATCCAGAAACCCTACCCTTAAAACTGCCCATCAGTTACGCCGATTTGGAAGATGGTGTTCATGACTTGACTGAAAATGGAAGACAATTAAAAGTGGCAGTAAACAAACGCCATATTGTTGATGGCAAAGAAGTGTGGGGCTTTGTTATATTTGATGTCACGACACCAGAAAATGAAAACCGATTATTGTATTCAGCATTGGCAGGTGTTTTTGTGCTGTTCACTTTTTTGGCCTATTTTTTAGCGATTATCGCCTCCAAAAAAATTCTAAAGCCCCTTCGCTTGTTATCATCAATGGTGAAAAAACAAAGTAAAAATCCGCAACAATTGGCTCAATATTTTTCAGATGATGAAGTCGGGCAACTGGCACAAACATTGGATGACTACTCGACTCAGCTAACGGATATTGTTAATAGGGATAAAGAATTTAATGCTGATGTTAGTCATGAACTTAGGACCCCTTTAGCCATTATTTCAAGCACAACAGAATTAATCATGTCGCAAGATGACCTTGATGAAAAAACCAAATTAAGATTAAACAGAATTGAACGTTCGGTGAAACAATCTGCCGAACTAACAGAAACCCTGTTATTGTTGGCAAGAAAAGAAAAGAAAACAGACGAAGATTTAAAAAGAACCCAAGTGGGTACTTTAATTAAAGACATTGTAGAAAATTTTTCAGCCACAATAAAATTAAAAAAATTAACCGTAGAAATTATTGAAGACGATTGGTTGCAAGTCAAAGCACCATCAGCCGTAGTGTCAGTGGCATTAAGTAACTTGATAGGCAATGCAATAAAGTATACACCTAAAGGAGTGATTCAAATAATCCTGAAAAAAGATCGAGTTTTGGTGATTGATCAAGGATCAGGGGTTTCTGCTAAGGAGTTACCTAAGTTGTTTAATCGACATTATCGTGGCGAAAAAGTCACGGCAAAAGGCTCTGGTTTGGGTCTATCCATAGTCAAAAGACTGTGTGAACTGTATAATTGGCATGTGCTTATTCATAAGAATGACACCACTGGACTCACGGCAGAATTAATTTTTAAACCCTAATCCCAATATTTGGGTTTAATTTTGCTTAACAATCTCTATATAGAGCCATATTTATTAACATTAATAAGATTATTACATAATGAAATACACTCAAATAATGACAATCTGTTTCGCTTTTTTTACCAGTACAACAGTAACTAGTCAAATTATAAACACACCAAAACCACCATCAATTAATGCTAATAGTTATGTGTTAATGGATTTTAATTCAGAGACCTTGTTAGCTGAGTATGACATCAACAAAAAAGTTGACCCTGCCAGTATTACCAAAATGATGACGGCCTATGTTGTCTTTTCGGAATTGAAGTCCGGAAATTTAAATGAAAATGATTTGGTCACAGTCAGTGAAAAAGCATGGCGCACAGGCGGATCAAAGATGTTTATTGAAGTCAACAAAAAGATAAGCGTGGCAGATTTGCTCAAGGGTATGATTATTCAATCGGGCAATGATGCGTGTGTGGCGTTGGCTGAACACATTGCTGGCACTGAAGAAACTTTTGCAGATTTAATGAACCAACACGCCAAAAAAATTGGTATGCACAACTCAAGTTTTGCCAATGCGACAGGGTTACCAGCCAAAAACCACCAAATTACTGCATTGGATGCGGCTAAATTAGCCAAAGCCATTATCGTCAATTTCCCAATCTATTTTGAACTGTTTTCAGAAAAGGAGTTTACTTTCAATAAAATTACTCAACACAACAGAAACACACTGTTGTGGCGCGATCCTTCTGTTGATGGTTTCAAAACTGGACACACAGAAGCAGCAGGCTATTGTTTGGTATCATCTGCTAAACGCAATGGTATGCGGTTGATTTCTGTGGTCATGGGCACCGATTCTCAAAAATCACGGGCTGATGAATCGCAAAAACTCTTCAACTATGGTTTTAGGTTTTTTGAAACCAATCTAGTCTATAAAGCTGGAGAAAAACGTGTCAATATCGAAGTGTGGAAAGGCGATGATGAGGATGTCGATTTGGGATTAGCCCAAGATATTTATATTACCATACCCAGAGGCCAATACAAAAACCTTCAAGCCAAAGTAGATATGCCTAATCTAATTACCGCTCCTGTTGCCTATGGGCAAAACATTGGCACTTTAAATATTTGGTTAAATAATAAAATAGTAGCATCAAACCCTTTGGTGGCGCTAAAAGCCGTTGCAGCAGGTGGTTGGTGGACCCGCACCACTGACGGTATGGGGTTATGGTTTAAATCTTTTGGTGATGATGATGACGGATAAACATCCACCTCGCAGCGTAGTCAATGTTATAAAAGTCAATCAGGATAAACAACCTGAAGGTCTAATTTTTCCATGTGAATACCCAGTTAAAGCCATGGGCATAAACACAGAAAAATTTAGACAAGAAATGTTATTTATCGTGCAAAAACATTTCCATGCGGTAAAAGAATCAAATTTACGTACCAACATCAGCAAAACTGGAAAATACCAATCTGTGACAATTACAGTACACGCAACTTCAAGGTTGCAACTAGAGGCACTGTACCGCGAAATAAAAGCTCACAAAGACGTAAAATGGACGCTATAGACTTAAAACATACGGCAGGCATAAAACTTAATTATCTCGGTTTAAACGAATACGAACCCGTGTGGCGAGCCATGCAAAAATTCACCGATGACCGAGATCAACATACCTGTGATGAACTGTGGATGGTAGAACACCCAGCAGTTTTTACTCAAGGCCAAGCAGGTAAGCCTGAACATGTGCTCAATCCTGGTGATATTCCTATAATTCAAGTCGACCGTGGAGGGCAAGTCACCTACCATGGACCTGGTCAGATTGTTATTTATCCTTTGATTGATTTAAAAAGACATAAAATCGGCATCAAAGCCTTGGTTCATGGTATTGAAGAATCATTGATACGTACCATGGCATTTTATGGAATCATTGCTAATCGCAGAGAAAAAGCCCCAGGAGTCTATAGCAATGACAAAAAAATAGCCTCACTTGGATTAAGAGTACGCAAAGGCTGTACTTTTCATGGTTTGGCCTTTAATATCCGCATGGATTTAGAACCGTTTTTGAGGATTAATCCGTGTGGCTATGCAGGGCTTAAAGTGACGCAACTGAGCGAACTTAACTCTTCTGTTAAAATGCCAGAGGTTCAAGAACAATTAATTAAACATTTATGCGAAATTTTGAATTTTACAGCAGTAGATTAACATGACAGATTCCATACCATTAGCCATTGTAGCGGGCAAAAAACAACTGGGTGAAGACAAAACCAAACGCAACCGTGCAGGTTTTGACACCTCAGCCCCAACCTTAAGAAAACCAGATTGGATACGCGTACGTCTTCCAGTTGGCAATGCTGTGGCTAAACTAAAAAAGAAAATCAGCAGCAATGCACTTGTTACAGTCTGTGAAGAAGCATCTTGTCCAAATATTCACGAATGTTTTAACAAAGGCACAGCCACATTTATGATTCTAGGAGAGGTTTGTACTCGTCGTTGTTCCTTTTGTGATGTGGCCCATGGACGACCATTGCCAGTTGATACCAAAGAACCTGAAAATTTAGCCCGTACCATTGCAGAAATGGGTTTACGTTATGTGGTTATTACTTCAGTTGATAGAGATGATTTGAAAGATGGTGGTGCCCAACATTATGTTGATTGCATCAAAGTGGTTCGGGAAAAATGTCCCAATATTAAAATTGAAATCCTGACACCCGATTACCGTGGTAAAGGCCGTATGGATGTGGCTTTGGACATACTTGCAAAAGAATTACCAGATGTATTTAATCATAACCTAGAAACAGTCGTACAATTATACAAAACCGTGCGTCCAGGAGCTGATTACCAATGGTCATTAACCTTACTTAAACGCTTCAAAGAAAACCATCCAGAAATACTAACCAAATCAGGCATTATGGTCGGACTTGGCGAAACTTATGAACAGGTACAAGAAACACTAAGAGATTTAGCTGCTCATAAAGTTGATATGATCACCATCGGCCAATACCTACAACCAACAAAACACCACCATCCCGTTATGTACTACTGGACCCCACAAGAATTTGAAGACATAAAAGCTTATGGTTATACCTTGGGTTTCACCCACATCGCCAGTGGCCCACTTGTCCGTTCATCCTATTTTGCAGATAAATCAGCTCAAGAGGCATGGGTTGAGTAATTAAGAAATTAAAATTTACTCTAATGGATTACAATAGTTGCTGATTTTTATCCAGTCCAGATTTTATAAACTAGGCATCAGTTTTTTTGTTCTTTCTATGCGATTTTATCAAGCCGTTTGTCATTCTCTGGCACGATTATAGCATCAGGGTTTATAAAGCTTATAGTAGGTGCAGAATGAATATCAAAAATAAAAAACAATAATAACAAGCAAGTGACTTTCGTGGTCCTATCCGATTATATAAAATAGTTCTCCGACCCAGTGGTTATAGATTAGCTCATAAATACATCAGTTGTGGGAGCTTAATGATAATTGTAAATTCATTTACCGAAGCATAAAATAGTCAATGTGGCTACATTCCCACCGTTTTTAGTTATGCATATGCCTCAATTGCATAAGAATTTAAATAATTAATTACTCTCAATACTAATTTGATATAATAACGAAAATTACTCAGAGGCACATATGTCAGAATTAACTAAAGAAGAAATTGCAGAAATTAGAGGTCATTTTGAATTTTTTGACAGGAATCACAATGATTTATTAGAAGAACGTGAGTTCATTAAGTTGTTTAATATTTTGGCGCCAGATGCCAGTCGTGAAATGGCGATCCGTGGCTTTGAAACTATCGATACTGATGGTAATGGCGGTATTGATTTTGAAGAATTTATGGATTGGTGGCAAATGAATTGGACAGTTTTTTAACTAGAAAACATTTGTATGAAACTAATTTTGCAAATAAATAATAGAATTATTTAGGCACTTCAATTGTATAGCCTTGAGCGGCTAAAAAATCTAAATAACCATTACTTTTTAAAAGAATGCTTATGGGTAAAATTGCGAATGTTGATTTGTTTTT
>Ga0256845_1001378_pt1 | contig 19666 bp, 19 predicted proteins | sample RiftiametaG_FD_189101 | JGI IMG/M metagenome (GOLD analysis project Ga0256845, IMG submission 189101) | Tube worm associated microbial communities from hydrothermal vent at the East Pacific Rise, Pacific Ocean - Riftia | ecosystem: Host-associated > Annelida > Integument > Unclassified ...
CACAAAACCTTCTGGCCACTTGAGATTAGCCAAATGTTCCATGCAACTTTGATTATCGGGAAACTTTTTTTGAAACTCGAATAAACTGAGACTCTGATATCTTTTTTCCATATTTAACATGCTAGAACACATATTAAATATACTGAAAATCAGTTGATTACAGAAATAATAAAACAACTAATTACTATATTTATTATGTGCCTAAATCAAAAAAACGATTACATTCTTCTTTAGGATATAAAACCCCTTATGAAGTAGAACAAGAATTTTATCAATTTAAATATGTAGCATAGGTCTTAGAAAATTTGTCCGCCTTTTTGTTGAAAGTCCACAATACCAATAATTAAATCAATTCAACAAATCTCCTTACATTTACTGCACTTAAAATAAAACAATGTCTGTCGCCAAAAAAGAATATAAAAGAGTTACCGTAAAATCCCTTGTGGACATGAAAAAAAATGGTGAAAAAATATCCATGCTTACAACCTATGATTACTCTATGGCTAAAATTGTGGATGCCGCCAATGTAGATGTTATTTTAGTGGGCGATTCTGCCAGTAATGTCATGGCAGGTCATGAAACTACGTTGCCTATTACTTTGGATCAAATGATCTATCATGCCAGTTCAGTTATACGCGCTGTAAAAAGGGCTCTGGTTGTGGTGGATATCCCATTTGGAAGTTACCAAAGCGATCCAAAGGAGGCTTTACGTTCTGCAATCAGGATTATGAAAGAAAGCGGTGCACATGCCGTAAAGGTTGAAGGTGGAGTGGAAATCAAAGAATCTGTGAAACGCATCTTAAATGCAGGTATTCCCGTAATGGGGCATTTGGGCCTAACACCACAGTCCATTTATAAATTTGGCACGTATACAGTACGAGCCAAGGAAGAACAGGAAGCTGATAAATTAAAACAAGATGCCAAAATGTTGGAAAAAGCGGGGTGTTTTGGTATTGTATTGGAAAAAATTCCTGCTGAATTGGCAAAAGAAGTGGCAGAAAGCGTTTCTATTCCCATCATTGGCATTGGTGCAGGAAACGGAGTGGATGGTCAAGTATTGGTTGTACATGACTTATTGGGCATGACACATGAATTTAATCCAAGATTCTTACGTAGGTATATGAATTTATATGAGGAAATGGGAAATGCCATTTCTCAATATGTAGAAGATGTAAAGAGCAGCGACTTTCCAAATGAAGAAGAGCAATACTAGAAAATTTTAAATGTTACGTTTTAAATTGATGGGTTAATAGTTTTGGTATAAAAAACAGAATGAATATAAAAAGAATTGGGATTATATTGATTGTTCTATTGAACATTGGTTGTGACCAAATTTCAAAAGGAATTGTCAGAAAAAAAATAGCTTCCTCAGAATATATTCAAGTAATAAATGATAATTTTGTGTTGACCAATGTAGAAAATACCGGTGCTATGCTTGGTGTAGGACAAAATCTACCACAACCCTTAAAAATTCTTCTTTTGCAGATTTCCCCTATTCTAATATTAATGTTTCTAACATTCAATATTCTAAAAAAAAGGAATTTAAATAAATGGTTGACCATTGCTTTTGCTTTTGTTATTGGTGGTGGGGTTGGGAATTTAATTGATCGTGTGGCATATGGTTCTGTCACAGACTTTATGCACATTAGTCTTGGCCCTATAAAAACTGGCATCTTTAATATGGCAGATGTTTCTGTGACGTTGGGAGGTATATTTATTCTTTTGTTTTCTTTTAGGCGTAAAAAAACAGTCATTAGTGAACAATAAAATAACATCTGACCCTAACAATCTTCAAGTATTATATGAAGACAATCACTTAATTGTCATCAACAAAAGGTCTGGTGATATTGTACAAGGTGATAAAACAGGAGATATGCCCTTAAGTGAGGTTGTAAAACAATATATCAAAGAAAAATACAACAAACCTGGCAATGTATATTTAGGTGTTGCACATAGGTTGGACAGACCTACTTCTGGAATTGTAGTTTTTGCAAAAACCTCAAAAGCGCTTCCTAGATTAAACAAACTCTTTGCAGAAAAAGAAGCTCAAAAAACTTATTGGGCAGTGGTTAAAAACAAGCCCGTAAAAGAAAATGACACACTTGTTCATTGGCTAAAACGCAATACCAAACAAAATAAATCCTACGCATACAAAAATGAAGTACCAGATAGCAAAAAAGCTATTCTAGATTATAAAATCATAAAAAAACTAGATAATTATTACCTCGTAGAAATTGATTTAAAAACAGGAAGGCATCATCAAATACGGGCTCAACTTACAAATATTGGTTGTACAATAAAAGGTGACTTAAAATATGGTTCTGACCGTAGTAATAAAGATGGTAGTATTCATTTGCATGCAAGGAAGTTGTCTTTTATACATCCCGTAAAAAAAGAAAAGATAGAAATCATTGCCCCTCCACCCAATGATTCTATTTGGAACGCCTGTTTGTAACTTTTTTTGCTACATTTAGAGGACTAAACACTATGACTATGTTCCGTAAATTCATATTTATTCTTATACTCTTTTATCCAAAGGCACTGTTCCTCTATAGTCAAACTGCCATGGGGCTTTGGATGCGGTAGGGTAATCTCTACCATGTTTTACTTCACGCCCTCTTTCTAGCACTAATACTTTTAACCCTTTTTCACATAATTCTTTTGCTGCCCAGTCACCACTTGCGCCAGACCCAACAACAATTGCGTCGTAGGTACTTTTCTTTTCTGAATCTATATTGAAATTTGCCATTTTTCTTTAACAAAAGAAAAAATAATTGAAAATATATGCGCAGGAATGTTTAAAAAATATCAATCATTATCTCACTAGCGCCTTGGCCTTCTCTTTTATTATTTGCCCTACAGGTTTATTTTGCAAATGACTCTCTAGCCAAGAAATAATATCTAAATAAAGAAATGCACGTTTCTCATAAGGGTGATTTTCATATTTTTTTAATTCATTGTGCAATTTTTGGAATTCATTATTAAGCTCATGGGGGTAAATATCACCCAACTTTCTTAAGAACTTAATCATTTCTTTTTGGACGGCATGTAAATCGTTCATTTTCAATAAAAACTTATACGTGCTTTTTAATTGTACTTCTAGATGATAATCCATTCCAGCCTCATAATGTGCCACCAAACTCAATACACGGGCAAAACACATAAGATCTTCCCGCATTTTCAAATTCTTGTTGGTAATTATCTTTTTTAGATATAAAATGCAGTTTTTGTTATCACCAATACCAAAATAGAGGCATGCAATTTTATAGTAGAAAATCATAACATGATGTTCATCTATTCTATCTCTATGCTTATTGATTCCGTATTCAATAATATTAATCAAATAAACCCCCTTTTCAAAAGTACCCTCTAAAAAATGTTGGTTCAATTTATTGGAATTAATATATAGGAAAGCCAAAGAATTAATATTGTCATTCTTTGGAAACTCTTTGCTCGTAACCATATTTTCCAACCTTTCCAAGGTCTCTTTAAACTGTGAGCTATATCTTACAAAAAATAAAGATTCCAATAAATAATGGTTTCCCTTTAAAAAGAAAACAGGGTTTAGGTAAATCATTTTCTTCTGTTCATAAAAAAGATCTACCCATTTACTAGAATATTTATAACAGGATAAAAAATCTTGGGTTAAAAAACTATACCATAAGTGTGCTTTGTAAAGCCATAATTTTTCTCTAAAGCCCAAATCTTCTAGCTGAAATTTAGGTAAGTGTTTTTCAAAGTATTTTTTAACTTTTTGGTAGTCTTCATCACTTCTAACATACCCCAATTTCAACATCATACCGTACAATTGTAATGATAAATTAGAAAGCTTACTGGTCATTACATTTTGCTCGGACAGTTCTTTGGCCTGTACGGCCAATTCATCTGCCCTATCTGGAATACTCCTTGTAATATACTGGGTCTCAATAACTTTTTCTAACTCTACAATTTCATAGGCAATGTTTTTTTCTTCATTCTCTATGGCTGTAGTTTTTGTTTTATCCAAAATTTTAAGACTTTGCTTGTACAGTCCTTTTTGATACAAAATAGTTGCAAAATCCAATTGCTCACGTATTTGTACTCTTATATTTTGGTTTACGGGATTTAATCTAAGACTAACTAGAATTTGCTTGTATAGATGTGCCTTGAGGTTAGAAAGCTGTGTTTTTTTTACAACTCCACTATCCAAAATTATTTTCTCATCATATTTTTTCATTTTGTCCAATAAATTGAACAAGGCCAAAAACTTGGCATCTGTATTTACTCCCAATCGACCAACATACAATTTAAACTGCCTTTTTTCAGATTTTGAAAGCGATTTAATCAAAACAAACAAGGAGTCTTTATGGGCATTTGTCATCGTAAAAAATATAATTTAAATAATTGTATATCAGCATTTTAAACAATACACAATCTAATTTGGCGTTGTAAATGATTTTAGCACATGCACCAAATTGTATAAGCTAACCATAACTTCGTATGGGTTGCTTAAAATTATGTAAATTTAAGAGCTTAAAATTATGCAAATAATATGAGTAAAGATAAGGTACAAATTTTTGATACTACATTAAGGGACGGAGAACAGGTTCCTGGATGTAAATTGGATACTACGCAAAAATTGGTCATTGCAGAAAGATTGGATAATTTAGGTGTTGATATTATTGAAGCAGGTTTTCCTGTATCTAGCCCTGGAGATTTTATTTCTGTAAATGAAATAGCCAAGCAGATGAAAAATGCAATTGTTTGTGGATTAACAAGAGCTGTAAAAAAAGATATTGAAGTGGCTGCTGAAGCCTTAAAGCATGCGAAACGACCAAGAATACATACAGGAATTGGCACTTCTGACTCCCATATAAAATTCAAATTTAATTCTAACAGGGACGCTATTATTGAGAGGGCAGTTGAGGCTGTTAAATACGCTAAGACTTTTGTGGAAGATGTTGAATTTTATGCTGAAGATGCTGGGAGAACTGATAATGATTTTTTAGCCAGAGTTTGTGAAGCAGTTGTAAAAGCAGGTGCTACAGTTTTGAATATTCCAGATACAACGGGTTATTGCTTGCCAGAAGAATATGGTGCCAAAATTAAATATTTAAAAGAGAATGTAAAAGGCATTCATAAAGCGGTGCTTTCTTGCCACTGCCATAATGACCTTGGATTGGCAACTGCAAATTCTATAGCTGGTGTGGTCAATGGTGCAAGGCAAATAGAGTGCACCATAAATGGCATTGGAGAGCGTGCTGGGAATACTGCTTTAGAAGAAGTTGTTATGATTTTAAGACAGCATCCTACTCTGAATTTTGATACTAACATCAACAGTAAATTATTGTACAGCACTAGTCAAATGGTGTCACAAAAAATGGGAATGCCTGTACAGCCCAATAAGGCCATCGTTGGCTCTAATGCCTTTGCGCACAGTTCTGGCATCCATCAAGATGGAGTAATCAAAAACAGGGAAACGTATGAAATTATGGATCCAGAAGATGTGGGTGTAAATGAATCTTCTATTGTACTAACTGCAAGAAGTGGTAGGGCTGCATTGGCTTACAGGGCAAAAAAAGTAGGTTATGAACTTTCAAAAATTCAGTTAGATACTGTGTATCTTGAATTCCTGAAGTTTGCTGACAAAAAGAAAGAAATTCTTGATGATGATATCCATCAAATAATTGATGCGAGTAATATTAAGATAGAAAGTATAGCTTAAATGAAACTAAAAATTGCTCTCTTACCCGGCGATGGTATTGGACCCGAAGTATTGGCACAGGGCATAAAGTGCTTACAAGCCATTGAAGAGACTTTTAATCATGATTTTAGTTACATAGAGCTTCCCGTAGGTGCTATGGCCATTGAAAAATACGGTATTCCACTTCCTAATAGCACATTAAAGGTCTGTAGAGATTCTGATGCCATCCTATTTGGCGCAATTGGTGACCCTAAGTATGATAATGACCCAGATGCCAAAATACGTCCAGAACAAGCTTTATTTAAGCTACGTAAAGAATTGGATCTTTTCGCAAACATAAGGCCTGTAAAAATGTTCCCCACACTTATAGATAAATCTCCTATAAAAAAGAAAATTATTTTAGGTACAGATTTTGTTATATACCGAGAGCTTACAGGTGGTATTTATTATGGAAAGAAAAAACTGAGCAAGGATGGGACAATTGCTACTAATCTCTGTGAATACACAGAAAAAGAAATAAGCAGAATTACACATTTGGCATTTAAAGCTGCCAAAGGCAGAAAAAAGAAAGTCACCCTTGTAGATAAAGCCAATGTGCTAGAGTCCTCACGTTTATGGCGAAGAGTGGTTACAAGAATTGCCGAGAGCTATCCAGAAGTTACTTTAGAATATATGTTTCTTGACAATGCCGCCATGCAACTTATTCTTGCCCCTACTCAGTTTGATGTCATATTAACGGAAAATTTATTTGGAGATATTTTATCTGCCGAAGGAAGTGTAATCGGTGGCTCTATAGGGCTTTTACCCTCTGCATCTATTGGCGAAGAAAACGCAATGTTTGAGCCCATTCATGGCTCTTACCCTCAAGCCAAAGGAAAAGATATTGCCAACCCAATAGCCGCAATTTTATCTGCTGCAATGTTGTTACAACATTTTGGCTTACATGAAGAAGTGATGGCAATAGTTTTAGCAGTAGATAAAACCATGAAAAAGAATATTGTTACTCCAGACTTAGACAAGAACAGTACATTTGGAACAAACCATGTAGGCGACTCTATCGCTAGTCATATTTTGGATATGGATGATGACCTAAACATCAATGATGAAAATATAGGGCTAGGAAAATCTACTATTATCTAAATTATATTCTTTCCAATACACAAGTAAAAGATTACAGATAATTGAATCATATACATGTTGAATGTCTAAAGACATTGTTTTATCTTTGACTGTTATAAAACTTTCTGATGAAAATTTCTTACAACTGGTTAAAACAGTTTATAAATATAGATTGGGACTCCAATAAAACAGCTGAACTTTTAACCGATTTAGGGTTAGAAGTAGAAGGCGTTCAACCTTTTGAATCTATAAAAGGTGGGTTAAAAGGCATTGTTGTGGGTCAAGTACTTACTTGCATAAAACACCCCAATGCAGATAAATTAAAACTTACCACTGTTAATATTGGTTTAGAAGAACCTTTGCAAATTGTTTGTGGCGCACCAAATGTTTCTGAAGGCCAAAAAGTACCTGTAGCTACTATTGGCACCACCTTATATTCTAAAGAAGGGGAAGCGTGGACCATTAATAAAGGTAAAATACGTGGAGAAGAAAGTCATGGAATGATTTGCGCTGAAGATGAATTGGGGTTGGGAGAAAGTCATGACGGGATTATGGTTCTAAGTGATAAACTCATAGTTGGAACTCCGTGTGCAGAAGTTTTTGAAATAGAAAATGATGAGGTTTTTGAAATAGGTCTTACGCCAAACCGTTCAGATGCAATGAGCCATTATGGTGTGGCAAGAGATTTAAAAGCAGGACTTCTACAACAGGAAATCAACAAAGAACTTATTACGCCTCCCGCCAGTAATTTTAATATTGAGAACAGGTCGTTAAAAATTGATGTAGAAGTAGAAAACAATGAGCTTGCTCCAAGATACTGCGGTGTAACCATAAGCAACCTTATAATACAGCCATCACCAAATTGGCTAAAGAACAGATTAATGTCAATAGGATTAAACCCTATAAATAATATAGTTGATGCCACTAATTATGTACTGCATGAATTAGGGCAACCACTCCATGCTTTTGATACTTCCAAAATAAAAGGAAATAGCATTGTTGTAAAAACACTCCCTGCTGGCACAAAATTTACAACACTAGATGGTATAGAAAGAAAATTACATGAAGATGATCTTATGATCTGTGATAGTGAAAAACCTATGTGCATTGCTGGAGTTTTTGGTGGAGTAAATTCAGGGGTTACAGAAAATACATCATCAATTTTCTTGGAAAGCGCATATTTTGACCCTATTTCTGTTAGAAAAACAGCTAAAAGGCATGGTTTAAATACCGATGCATCTTTTCGTTTTGAACGTGGTATAGATATTAACAGCGTGGAATATGCGCTAAAAAGGGCTGCCATTCTTATTAAAGAAATTGCCAGTGGTGATATCACTTCTGAAGTAGTTGATATTTACCCCAATAAAAAAGATGATTATCAAGTATTTTTAACGTTTGAAAAAATAAACAACCTTATTGGACAAGAAATCCCAAGGGACACTATTAAATCTATTTTGTCATCTTTAGAGATTAAAGTTCAAAATGTCACTGAATCCGGGATGGGTATTACCATACCATTCTACAGAACTGATGTACAAAGAGAGGTTGATGTCATTGAAGAAATTTTAAGGGTTTATGGGTATAACAAAATTGATTTTAAAGAAAAATTGAATGCCTCTATTGCACCAACTTCAAAATTTGAAGATTACAAACTTCAAAATATTGTTGGAAACCTTCTAGCATCAAAAGGGTTTTATGAAATTATGGCCAATAGCCTTACAAATCCTGATTATGCAAAACTTATAGAAGGATTAAAAGAAGAGCATACAATTAGCATGTTAAATCCTTTGAGCAGTGATTTATCAGCAATGAGGCAATCCATACTCTTTTCTGGCTTAGAGGCTATATCACATAATATCAATAGAAAAAGACAGAATTTAAAATTATTTGAATTCGGAAAAACATACCATCAATATACTAGTGAAAGAGTAGAAAACAAACATCTGTCCCTTTTGGTCACTGGCAATAGAACTGAAGATGGCTGGGCAGTTTCAGTAAATAAATCTGACTTCTACTTTTTAAAAGCAATCATAGAAAATGTCCTAGAACGGCTTGGACTTTCCAATAGCAATGCCGATTACACTAAAGATTCTGTTTTTTCTGAAGGCATTACTTTTACATTGTCCAAAAAGGAATTGGTTTCTTTTGGAATCGTTAAAAAATCTATTTTAAAAGGGTTTGATATTAAGCAAGAAGTCCTATTTGCAGATTTTAATTGGGACAACATCTTAGAAACCGCAAAACACAATAGCATCCTATTCAAGGAAATACCAAAATACCCAGCGGTAAAAAGAGATTTGGCCTTGTTGTTGGACAATGATGTCACATTTAAAAAAGTACATGAAATTGCTTTGCAAACAGAAAGAACATTTCTTAAGAATGTATCTCTTTTTGATGTTTATACGGGTAATAAATTACCAAATGGTAAAAAATCCTATGCAGTAAGTTTTACTTTGCAAGATGCAAATAACACCCTTACAGACAAGAAGATAGATAAAATAATGACAAAACTTCAAAGCCGATACGAAAAAGAATTAGGGGCGGAACTGAGGTAATGACCGCTGTGGAAAAATAACATTGTCTATTGCATGAATAACACCATTACATTGGTTGGCATCAGCTTTTACAATTTTAGCGATATTACCAAAACTATCTGTTAAGATAATATCCATACCATCCATACTGGCTGTAATTTTATTCCCTTGCAGTGTTGTAAAGGTAGTCAGTCCTTCACCCCTGCACAATGCTTTAAGTATCATAGCGGCAGAAAAATTCCCTGCAACAATATGATAAGTTAAAAGAGACCGCAATTCTTTAGTATTATCAGAATCAATTAAAGACTGTAATTTTTCTTGAGAAAATTTTTCAAAAGCCTGGTCTGTTGGGGCAAAAAAGGTGAAAGTACCATCACTATCCAAAATTTCCTCTAGGTTAGCAGCTTTTATAGCTCTAATAAGTGTTTTGTGTATTCCAGATTCCATTGTACTTTTTGCAATAGAATTCTCAGAGTTTATATGTGCAATTCCTGGAGTTATAGCCATGACAACATCTTGTGACTGACCAAAATTACAGAATAAAAAAGTCAACAAAATTACCAAATGGTATTTTACTAGGTCTTGCATGGGGGCATTTATATAGTGATTCTCGATGAACTGTTCTCGTTCATCGACAAGATACAATTTATCTAAAACCACACAAGAAAATTAGCAAAAAACATTGAGGTGTCTAATGATAAGTATTCCTTTTTCCATTCTAGTTTTAGAATACTTTTATGAAAAATTTAATTAGCATACATTTTATTTCGTTGCTCCTTTATTGAGGCATCAGACATATATTCATCAAAAGTAGAATAGCGGTCTATATTCCCTTTAGGTGTAAGTTCTATTACCCTATTGGCAACGGTCTGGGCAAATTCATGATCATGTGTGGTAAACAAAACAGTACCCTTAAAATTCTTTAAAGAATTATTAAAAGCCGTGATACTTTCTAAATCCAAATGGTTGGTAGGTTCATCCAACATAAGAACATTGGCTCTTAGCATCATCATTCTACTTAGCATGCATCTCACTTTTTCTCCTCCAGAAAGAACACTAGATTTTTTTAACGCCTCTTCACCACTAAATAACATTTTACCAAGGAACCCTCTAATATATACTTCTTCTCTTTCCTCTTCTGTCTTGGCCCATTGTCTTAACCAATCAACTAAATTGATATTATCACTAAAATAATTCTCATTATTGGCAGGTAAATATGATTGATTGGTTGTCACTCCCCATTTAAATTCACCGCTAGCTGCTTGTTTATTTCCATTTATGATTTCATAAAAAGCAGATGTTGCTCTAGAATCCTTAGATATTATAGCAACTTTATCTCCTTGTGCCAGATTAATATTAACATTGCTGAACAATAAGTCCCCATCATCAGATGTAGCAGATAATTTATCCACATTTAATATCTGGTCACCAGCCTCTCTTTCTCTTTCAAAGATAATGGCAGGATATCTTCTGCTGGATGGCTTTATATCATCAATTTTTAATTTAGAAAGCATTTTTTTTCTAGATGTGGCCTGCTTACTTTTTGCAACATTGGCACTGAACCTTCGAATAAATTCTTGAAGCTCCTTGGCCTTGTCCTCAGCTTTTTTATTCTGTTGTGCACGTTGTCTAGAGGCCAATTGACTGCTTTCATACCAAAATGTATAATTACCAGAGTATAAGTTGATCTTACTGAAATCTATATCTGCAATATGTGTACATACAGAATCCAAAAAATGCCTATCATGCGATACCACTATAACTGTATTATCATAATTAGCAAGAAAGTGCTCTAACCAACCAATTGTTTCATAATCCAAATCGTTGGTAGGTTCATCCATAATAAGAACATCAGGATTACCAAACAGAGCTTGTACCAATAATACCCTTACTTTTAATTTAGAATCCATATCCGCCATGGACATATTGTGGTACTCTTCACTAATACCAAGGTTAGAGAGAAGTGCCGCTGCGTTACTATCAGCATTCCAGCCGTTCATTTCTTCAAACTTAACTTGCAACTCCCCTATCTTATCTGCATTTTCATCAGTATAATCAGCATACAAAGCATCTATTTCTTTTTTTAGGGCATATAGTACTTTGTTTCCCATTACCACTGTTTCCAAAACTGGATACTCATCATATGCATTGTGGTTCTGCTCCAAAATGGACATTCTCTTCCCTGGTTCTAAATGTATATGACCAGATGTTGCATCAATGTCCCCAGATAAAATTTTCAAAAAAGTGGATTTCCCTGCTCCATTGGCACCAATGATTCCATAGCAATTTCCTTGTATAAAGGATACATTTACTTCATCAAAAAGGATTCTTTTCCCAAATTGCACAGATAAATTAGATACAGATAACATAATCTTGTTTTAATTTTTTTGCAAAAATAGAGAAATTTACCCCCCTAAACCAATAAACTTGAAAACCATATACTTTAGCTATGGTTTAACTTAACTTCACAACATTTAACGCCCTATTAACAGCCTGTATCCATTGGGTTTGTTAGTTTTGTTATGAATATCGTAGTACTTTATATGGCAAAATTTTTACCTTACCTATGTGTTCTTTTTTTAATTGGCTGTAGTTCGGTTAATCAAAACTCTTCTTCAACTGTCTATTTTACTGGCGAAATCGTAAATCCAACCAGTGATTATGTTGTGTTATATAAAGATGATGTTGTTGTAGATTCTTCTAAATTAGATTCCCAAAATAGGTTTCACTTTAAATTGGATACCATAAATGAAGGATTGTATCATTTTTATCATGATCCAGAACTACAATACATTTTCTTTGAAAAAGGGGATAGTATTTTAACACGGTTGAATACAGTAGATTTTGATGAATCCCTTGCGTTTTCTGGTAAAGGAGAGGAAATTAATAATTTTCTAGCTGATATATTCTTAACCCATGAGCGGGAAGAATCTTTTATTCATTCTATATTTAAACTAGAACCAAAAGACTTCTCTAAAAAAATAGATTCTTTAAGGAATCAGAAAATAATTGGTTTGCAGGATTTACAAGCAAATACCATATTATCTGAAAACGCAATTGAAATTGCACAAGCCAGTATTGATTACAATTATTATATCTATAAGGAAAAATACCCTTACTATCATAAAAGAAAATCAGTCGAAAAAATATTTCATAAACTTCCCGAAGAATTTTACGCCTATAGAAAGAACCTTAGTTTTAACAACAAAAATCTTACTTATTATAGGCCTTACTATAATTACATGAAGTATCATTATGGTAATTTGTCATTTACGGATTGCTCACATAAATGTGCCATTGAAGATGGTATTGTAAAGAATAATCTACATTTTTATCAACATAAATTAAAACTTATAGACAGTTGTGTTAAATACAAAAATCTTAGGGATAATCTATTTAGAAATGTTGCAGTAGATTATCTATTAAAACAAGATACTGAAAAAAACAATGATATATTCATTGCACAATTTCATGAGTTCTCTGCCAATAATAAACATCTAAAAGAAATTAATGGCTTATATGAAAATATAAAAAAAATACAACCAAACAATGAAATTCCAGATGTGGCCGTTTACAGTACCGAAGGAAAGCGGTTACAATTAAAGGACATCTCTGGTTCTAAAAAAACAGTGTTCTATTTTTGGTCTGGTACCCAGAAAAAGCATTTTGAAAATATCACGAAACATGTATCTAATTTATCTGACAAACACCCTGAATATACATTTGTGGGCATTAACGTTAAAACAGATTCCAAAAGATGGATAGACATGATAGAAGCAAAAGGGTTGGATAAAACTACACAATACAGAGCTACAGACTACAACAGCATAACAAACACTTTAATTCTTAATCCAAATAAAGCGATTATTGCTGAAGACGGGATTATTGTTGATGCCTTTGCAAATCTCTATACTTCTTTTTAGCTTTCTTCCTCGCTTACTCTACAGCATAACATTGAACCAAAAAAAGACCCTAAGCACATACCTAGAGTCTTTTCTTAAACTTTTATTAAGGCTTAGTTACCTTTTGCGTAATCTTCTAAAAACTTAGCAAGACCACTGTCTGTTAAAGGATGCCTCAACAATCCCTCAATAGATGATAAAGGACCTGTCATTACATCTGCTCCAATTTTAGCACAATCAATAACATGCATTGTATGTCTTATAGATGCAGCCAATATCTGTGTTTCAAAAGCATAATTGTCATACACTAGACGTATTTCTGAAATCAAATTAAGTCCGTCTGTTGAAATATCATCCAAACGACCAAGGAAAGGAGAGACATAAGTAGCTCCTGCTTTAGCTGCTAAAAGTGCCTGACCAACAGAGAATACTAGGGTAACATTTGTTCTAATTCCTTTATCAGAAAAATATTTACAAGCTTTAATACCATCCGCAATCATAGGTAATTTTACAACAATCTGAGGGTTTAATGCTGCTAATGCTTCACCTTCTTTAACCATTCCGTCAAAATCAGTTGAAATAACTTCAGCACTTACATCACCATCAACAAGGCTACAAATATCTTTGTAATGTTGTAATATATTTTCTTTTCCAGTAATTCCTTCTTTTGCCATTAAAGATGGATTGGTGGTTACCCCATCCAATACACCTAATTGTTGCGCTTCCTTAATTTGTTCCAAATTAGCTGTGTCTATGAAAAATTTCATCTTTTACTATGGTTTTAAAGTTATTATTAGAAATTAAATTCTTTATTTAAAATTGCAAAATTACAACTTATAATGATTCAGTAATAGTTTCTCATACACTTTATCGGGCAAAATTTTCTTTAAAACAATAGAGAATTTCTGCATAAACTCCCCTACTTTATAATGTACTTTGGGGTTATCTGTATGTATGATTTTATAAACCTGTTCTGCAACATCAATTGGGTCACTCCCACTATCCACATGCTCATCCATCATTTTTAAAGTATTTCCGTATGATACTTTATATGCAGAATTTTCTTTTACAGGAGCATGATATCTCCCTGCCGAAATATTTGTGGCAAAATCTCCTGGAGCTATATTGGTAATCTTGATTCCAAAATCTTTGGTTTCCATCCGTAAAGCTTCAGTAACCAATTCCAAAGCTCCTTTGGTTGCTGAATAAATACCTCTAAATGGTAGCCCCATATAACCTGCAATAGAAGTTATATTAATGATAACCCCTTTATTCTGTTTTCGCATATGTGGCAAAACTGCCTTTATCATATGTAAAGGGCCATGAAAATTGGTGTCAAAGGTTTTTAAAATTTCTTCATGTGGCGTTTCTTCAATAGGTCCTGTTATTCCAATCCCAGCATTATTTATCAAAACATCCAACCTTCCTTCTTTTTCAATGAGTTGATGGATTGCTTTATTAATAGTGGCTACATCCCTAACATTTAGTTCCAACAACTGAAATTCATTAAAATCCTTGTAATTCTCCAAATTCCTTGTAGTACCATAAACGGTAAATCCGTTGGCTTTTAAATAAATCCCTATTGCTTTTCCTATCCCAGAAGAGCCACCGGTAATCAATACAATTTTATTATTCATAATTACTTAGTCAAGTACCTCTAGGAAATCCCGTAAGGTATAAATTAAGGTGAAAGTTTTATTCCCGACGAGTGTAGTCTCAGGCAATTCAATCCACAATGTGGGAATAAAAGATGCAAATAAAGAAATAAATAACAGAATGAAAACTTATGGCTATAACTTTATAACGTAGATACTGGATACTTTAATAAGAATGATGCTCTTGAGGCAACTTTTGGGCACAAAAAAAAGGCAAGCTACCTACATCGCACCGCTACGACTACATACCCTTGCTGCGTTCCCACCCTGGGGGATTCAGTAGGAGCTGGTCGTGTAGGACTTGCCAAATGCAAAGATACAATCTTTTAAATTCGAAGCAATCATTTTGCATTCTTAATTTTATTAAATACCTTTCCTTTTAAATAGCTTTACAGATGATTTTTTTTAAATTTTTAGCTTTCAGTTCGTTAGCCGCTCTACTTGTATCATGTAGTGGTGGAAATACAGCAACATCCCAACTTTTTGACATTCAATTTGAGGGAAATGAAATCCAGTTTAGCCAAAACCAAACCATTGGTATCAGTTTAAAAAACAAGAAAAGAAAAATTATAAATAATGTTACCTATTCTATAGATGGGCAGGAACTAACAGTAAAAGACAATAAGCTTACCTTGAATATCCCCAAGCTAGGGAACAAAACCATAAAAGCATCCATAGACTTTGATGGTGGAAAAGGAGAAGTTTTAAAAAACATAAAGGTATTGTCCGCAACTGCACCAGAAGTCTATACCTATGAAATAATTAACACCTATCCGCATGACCAAGAAGCCTTTACAGAGGGGTTAGAATTTTACAAAGACACTTTGTATGAAAGCACAGGACACAATGGAAAATCCTCTTTACGCAAAGTGGATTTTAAAACTGGGGAAATCTTGAACCAAATAGATTTGGAAAATGCATTTTTCGGAGAGGGCATCACTATTCTTAATGATAAAATTTATCAATTGACATGGAAAGGTGGAACTGGGTTTATTTATGATTTAAATGAATTTAAAAAAGTGGACAGTTTTAAATATGGACAAAGCAAAGAAGGATGGGGTTTTTGTAATGATGGTGAAAAATTATACAAAAGTGATGGGTCAGAAAAAATATGGTTCTTAAATCCCACTACCCTAATAGAAGAAGGATATATAGAAACCGTAACCAACAAATCCATTTTTAACAAAGCCAATGAGTTGGAGTATGTAAACGGGAAAATCTATGCCAATGTTTGGCAAAAAGAAAGCATGATGATCATTGATGCCACAAGTGGCGCCATTGAAGGTGTAATCAACTTTGGAGGTCTTAAAAGCAAAGTTACACAACATGATGCATTAAATGTATTGAACGGCGTAGCATACAATCCAAAAAGAGAAACCTTTTTTGTGACCGGAAAATACTGGGACAAGCTATTTGAAATTAAACTAATGAAAAAATAAATGGAGTTTTATGAGAAGATTGTTCAGGTCAAAGAAAGTGACTTGGATGAGCTGAATCATGTAAACAATGTGCAGTATGTACATTGGATTCAGGATGTTTCAAGAGAACATTGGCGACTTTTAGCTTCAAAAGAAATACAGGCAGATTTGATCTGGGTCGTGGTCAACCATAATATCACATATAAAAATGCTGCCAAATTGAGCGACCACATTATTGTACGTACCCATGTATCAAAAACTGAAGGTTGTTTTTCTATTAGAGCTGTTAAAATATTCAATAAAGAAACTGGTACTCTTTATGCGCATTCAGAAACCAAGTTTTGTTTGCTCAATGCCAAAAACAATAAACCTTTGAGGGTTCCAAAAAGCATTGAAAGCCTTTTCTCCAGTTAAACCATTTAAAGTGTTATATGCAGCGGTATTTGTTTTCTTTTATAACATTGATGACCCTATTGTTATGGGGTTCTTGTCGTAAAGATTTTGAATATCTGCCCAGTTCTGGAAACTTGGAATTTTCCAAAGACACCATATATTTAGATACCATTTTCACAAATATTGGCAGTAGCACTCGCTCTTTAAAGGTATACAATAAGAGTAATGAAGATATTCAAATACCATCAATACGCCTAGGAAATGGACAAAGTAGCAGTTATAGGTTAAATGTTGATGGAATAGCGGGAAAAGAATTTCAAAACATTCCTATTTTGGCCAAGGACAGTCTTTTTATTTTTATAGAAACAACTTTTGATATTGCCCCTACAAATGAAAAAGAGTTTCTATATACAGATGCCATACAATTTACATCAATAGGGAATACACAAGAAGTACAATTGGTTACTTTAGTGAAAGATGCCATTTTTTTATTTCCTAAGACACTATCAGATGACACAAAAGAAACGCTCATTTTAGGAATAGATGATGAGGGGAATGAAATTGATGTAGAAGGTTTTATACTAGAAGAATCTCAATTAAGTTTTACCAATGATAAACCCTATGTTATTTATGGGTATGCAGCTGTACCTGAGGGTGAAATTTTAACAATGAATGCGGGGACAAGAGTTTATTTTCATGAAAACTCTGGTATTATAGTACCCAATGATGCTTCTTTCCACATTAATGGTGAATTAAGCTCCAATCTTGAAGAATTAGAAAACGAAATTATATTTGAAGGTGACCGTCTGGAACCAGATTTTGAAAACATACCTGGACAATGGGGAACAATTTGGTTGGCTGTTGGAAGTATAAATAATGAAATTAATTATCTGACCATAAAAAATGCCAGTGTAGGATTGCTCGTTGAGGGAGATAAAATATTGGCATCCCCTACCCTAACCATTAAGAATTCTCAAATACACAACAGTTCCAATGTTAATTTATGGGGGAAAACAGCTTCTATTGTTGCAGAGAATGTTGTTCTAGGCAATGCAGGCAAATCATCTTTATATTGCAATCTAGGAGGTAACTATAATTTTACTCATTGTACCATTGCAAATTTTTGGAACAATGGATTTAGAAATGCCCCTGCGTTGTTCATTGATAATTTTATTGAAACTGATACTAACTTGATTTCACAAAACCTTACGCAAGCAAATTTTATAAATTGTATTATTGATGGAAGTACAAGTCGTGAACTCACATTGGCAACCAATACATCTTCTCTTTTTAATTTTTCATTTAAAAATTGCGCTATAAAATTTAATGAAACAGAAATGCCATTTCCTAGTGGTTCAGTATATGATTTTAATGACATTAATTTTTATGCTGATGTTTTATTGAATGTTGATGTAGCTTTTTATAACGTACAAAAAAACGATTTTAGAATAGGCGAGGAATCTGAAATTATAGACCGTGCAGATGTAGAAAAAGCCCAAACAATTCCACAAGATATTATTGGAAACAGTAGAGTTCTATCTCCAGATATTGGCGCTTATGAATTTAACCCTGAAAATTAATTCAATTTAAAACATCGTTTTGTAGTCCTTTTCTTCCAAAAACGCTCATTTACAGCGTATTACAACAAAAACCATAGTTATTTTATGGTTTATCTGTAATACAATCCCGTATAGAACCTCTAATTTGTGGTTATATTAAATGTTGTCCGTGGAATATACTTACACAATTATAGATTCAGATGCAACAACCAACTTGCAATTACAACATTATTTGGAAGAATATGGTGACTTTGTTTTTCATGGATTGGCCAAAAATAGTATTGAAGGGTTAAACATAATCCTTAAACATGTGCCAGATGTAGTATTTATTAATTTAGATAAAAATGCCAATCAATCTTTTGAGATGGTAGCACAACTTCACAAATATATTTCTAATATTCCCGTTCTAATAGGGATGTCTAAAAGTAAAAAGCATGCATACCAAGCTTTAAAAAATAATTTTCATGATTATTGGTTGTTGCCATATAATGAGTTGGACATACTCAAAACTCTTATGCTATTAAAAAAACAAGTGCCAAAAGTGACCACAACCACAAATGCCACTCCTACCATTTGTTTAAAATCTTATAATGATTTTCAATATTTGGATACAAATGAAATTCTCTATTTAAAAGCAGATAACAATGCTACAGATTTTATAATGAAAGATGGCAGCACAATCAGCGCCTTTAAAACCTTAAAAACTTTTGAGGATAGGTTGCCAGAAAATTTTGTTAGAGTACACCAAAGCTATATCATAAATGTAAACTATGTTTCTAGAATAAATTACGGCAAAAGTATTTGCGCTCTTAAATTTGGTCATCAAGAATTACCCTTCTCCAAATCTTATAAGAAAAACATAGACGATTTAAAAAAAGTATTGGCAAAAAGTACCATTTCTGCCCTAAATTAACCAAATACTCTCAGAAACTTAAAGAATACTCACAGAATAGCCCTGTTTACTAAAGCATGGCCAATACTGTTCTTAACACTATATATCCATACTACTTTAGTATCATAATTAATAACCCTTTAACATTATAGATTATGAAAAGAGTGATGAGCGTATTAGCAGTAGTAATTTTTAGCATTGGTTTATTTTCTTGTGAAGCAAATACAGATGATGCATCATATGATACAGAAGCCTGTGGTGGATGCATGAATAAAACAGACCAGAGAGATTAAGAATAATTAATAAAAAAAATAAAAAAAAGCCTTAAAACTGATGTTTTAAGGCTTTTTTTATATCTTGTCTATTTACCAATAGTAATGTTTTCCAAACCCAACCAAACATATGCCGCAATTTATTGCGCATGCGCTTTATTTATATTTTCCTGTAAAAAGGAGAATAACTTGGACTATCAAAACAACAATAACACTGCTACTGATAGTGTTTTTATTTT
>Ga0256845_1001379_pt1 | contig 19654 bp, 18 predicted proteins | sample RiftiametaG_FD_189101 | JGI IMG/M metagenome (GOLD analysis project Ga0256845, IMG submission 189101) | Tube worm associated microbial communities from hydrothermal vent at the East Pacific Rise, Pacific Ocean - Riftia | ecosystem: Host-associated > Annelida > Integument > Unclassified ...
TTCTCCATTAGAAAAATATGTGAGATATATCTTTCTAAGATACTGAAAATCAATGCTTTATCATAATGTTTTAACGTTTAATCTGTTGATTTTCAATAGATTGTATTTTTGTCATGTACTAAACTAATCTATAGCTCCCAAGCCAGTAGCTGCCCAATAGATACCACCAAAGATATGCGTCATAAACCATTGATCCTCGTAGGTTCTTTGCAAGTGACCTAAAGTGGTATAAAAGGACCTTCCGCCATCAAATTTTTGGTGCCATGCTATGGGATGATAACTGCCCATTGCTGTTTTTCTTTCATCATTGCCCCAAGTCCTGTCCGGGTCATAAGTGGTTTCATCAATAGTAATTAAATCCTTGACATTGTTTGTTAATGGTTCTCCATAAGAATACCATTCGTCTGTCCAAGTCCAATGGTCTGATAAATGCATGGTTGCAGGGAATGTTTTATCATGTCATCTATCTGGAGCCGTAAAAATTAATACCTGAAACTGTTCCAGTGTCTGCGCCTGTAATGACTTTACATTAAAACATGTTAAAATAACAATAATTAAAATACTGATTTTTAAACCCTTCATGTTAATCTCTCTTTCATTGTGTACTAAATATAGGAAATAGATGTTAGATTATAACCCTATCACAATGATGTACAAAAAAGGGTCAGCTTTCGCCGACCCTTCTCCTCTACTACTTAAATTTATTCTTTACTCACTAATTAAATGTGGCATTCATCAAGGCTATTGTAACTGACTCTTCAGTTGTTCCTTGTTTTTTATAACTGATATATAGTGTATGCTTACCACTGGTCTTAGCAAATAGAATCTGTATTGCACTATTCTGACCTGTTTGTGGTGTGTTAAGACTTCCTGTACCAATAACATTACCATCAACTGCATCCAAACGTACTTCAAAATCAAAACCGATTGCTGGTGGTGTTTGCCATCCAGCCACAAGGTTAACCATTTTTATTCCTGTTAAATCAACATCCTTCATAGCAAACCAACCTGTTTTAGCATTAAGGAGCAGCAAATTCATTCCATTAAATGTCATTGCGTTAAAACCTTCCATTTCCATAGCATCAGAAAATGAAACTGTATTGCTGGACATGGCTAGAGTCTGTACTCCTGTCAATGGTTTTATTGTATTCTCTCCATTATCCGTATAACTAGCACTCAATACCATTGTTGAACCAGAATTACTTGCCTCTGGCACTATTTTTCCCGATAAAGGCAAAGATGCTTTCTTAGGTCTCTTATCTGCTAAAGAAAGAATCCATGAAATTATCTGTGACTTCTCTTCTGTAGTAATATCTGGATGTGCAGGCATACTTACTTCTCCCCATACGCCGCCGCCACCTGTAGTGATTTTTTCTTGAAGGTGCCTAATATTGCTGTTTCTTCTTCCCTCTTGATACTTTGTAGAAACTTCCATATAAGATGGTCCTATAGATTTTTCACTCTCTTTATGACACGATTTACAATCCATGCTCTGCGTTAACACTTTACCCGCTATGGTTGCAGATGCTCTTTGATGGCCTACATTGGACAAAGAAGCCTCATCCATACCTTCCATATAATCCACGGATACATAAATATTGGACTCATCAATACTTTCTGCACTTCCATCATCTGTTACAGTTACTTTGTACTCAACAGCTTGTCCCGGAATAAAGAAAGATTGATTGCCCCCAACAATATCTATAGTAACTTCTGGTCTTGTATTCCCTACAAAAACATCTATTACATCACTTGTAGCTGAAGCATTTTCAGTATCCTTTACGGCAACAGAAATTTTATATTCACCATTATCATTATATGTATAAGCAACTTCAGGCACATTGGTTTCCGTTGTCTCTCCATTGCCAAAATCCCAAATATAACTAACGTCATTTCCTTCTAGGTCTTCCGCGGTTACTTTGGCATTAATAGCCATAGGCGATTTTCCCGAAGTAACATCTACTTCCAATCCTTCAATTACAGGAGGTCTGTTCCCACCATTAAAATCAATATAACTTAATGCCGAATCATCATTTTTGGCAAACCAGCCACTACCGTATTCCAATAAGTAAATTCTACCATCTGGACCTACCTCCATGTCTATCAATGAATTAAGGTCAATATCAGCCGCAAAAGGCTCCATTTTATTAAAATCACCATTTGGATATAAGGTCACTGCTTTCATCCAGCCACGAATCCAATCATAAATAATTACTTTTCCATTATAATACTCTGGTAGCCTAGCATCACTTTTAGGATACATATCTGTATAGTATACTGGTCCTGCCATAGCATTTCTACCACCTGTGGCCACCTGTGGGAAATCATTGGAAGCTGCATATGGATACCATATAAATGCCGATTGTGCAGGAGGTAATTCTACCAACCCTGTATTGTTCCTAGAATTATTCATTGGCTTTTCTTGTTCAAAAAATTCTCCTCCTTCACCTGTTTCATAATTATATTCACGGTAAGGTAAATTATTGCCAATAAACAAAGGCCAACCGTAGTTTCCAGCCTCACGTGCCTGTCCTACTTCATCATAACCTCTTGGCCCACGGGTTGCTAAACTATCTGCTCCAGCATCTGGACCTACATCTCCCCAATATAAATTACTGTTCTTTTGATCTATAGAAATCCTATATGGGTTTCTATGCCCCATGGTATATATCTCTGATCTAGTTTTCTTCATGCCCACTGGGAACAAGTTTCCTTCTGGAATATCATAAGTCCCATCTGCATTGACTTTTATACGAAGTATTTTTCCACGCAAGTCATTGGTGTTACTAGAAGAACGACGAGCATCATATTGTTCATGCCCAGGCATGTCGTTTGTTGGCGAAAAACCATTGCTCACATATGTTTCACCTAGTTCATTAAAAGGAGTTGAGTTATCACCTGTTGATAAGAACAAAAGACCATTAGGCCCAAAAGCTATAGAACCTCCTGTATGACAACATATTTCTCTTTGACTCACAACTTCAAGAATAACTTGCTCAGAATCCATTTCTAGAATATCATTAACAAACTTAAAACGGGACAAACGATTCACCCACTTGTCGCCTGCTGGCGCATAATATAAATATATCCAATTATTAGTTGCAAAATCTGGGTCTTTTTGTAAGCCCATAAGACCTTCTTCTGCATTAACTCCTGGAGTATTCAATGTCTTATGATACACATCTAAAAAACCTACTTGTGCCAATTCCTTTGTATCATGTTTATAAAGTACTATCTCACCTCTTCGTTGAGATATAAGCACATCACGGTTGGGCAACACCGTCATTTCTGTGGGCTCATATAAACCTCCATAAGATAGCACAAGTTTTGTAAAACGGTTGGCATCTGGTGGAATCATTGATGTTGCTTTGGAATAATCCAATTCCATATTCTCGCCAATGGCATATTGAATACCTCCTAGCAAATGCTTTAAATAATTCTCTTCAACATAACTTTCTTCTGTATGCCCCAATGCTGTGTAAAATGCTCTTCCTCCATCAAAATCATGGTACCAACTCATAGGGTGATAATCTCCATTTTCCCCACCTTCATACGTACTTTCATCAATGGTAAGAATTACATTGACATCAGGGTTCAACTTTTTATAATTGTACATTTCATCTGCACGGTGCCAAATAGAATCTGTAAGGAAGCTTGTAGCTCCAAATCTATTGTCTTTTACTATAAAATCAGCTTCTGGTGTTCCCCGAGGGTGACTTTTGAACCAGCCTCCTGCTAATTTACCGTACCAGCCCCAAGAGTACTCTGTATCTGCTGCAGCATGCACACCAACATAACCACCACCAGATTGAATATATCTTTCAAAAGCAACTTCTTGCTTATAATCCAATACATCTCCTGTTGTGTTTAAAAATATGACTGACGCATATTTCTTTAGATTTTCATCACTAAATGCATCAGCATTCATTGTAGTATCTACTTCAAAATTATTTTCCTCTCCCAATTTTTGAATAGCTGCAATACCATTGGGGATAGCTGCATGCTTATACCCCATTGTTTTAGAAAACACCAATACCCTAGCTTTGCCTTCCCTCTTCTTTTCACCGCATCCAACAACTAATAGGCCCATAAGCACTATTGTTAACCAAAACGTGTTTTTCATGATTAAATCTTTATTTTTAGTTTGATTATTTATTAAGTCAATAAATATAGCAATAGTAAGGCTCATGAACCAAATTACAGTTTCATAAAGACATGTTAAATAAAAGTGAAAAAATGAAAGAATTTCCTGAACTATATTTTAAAAATGATAATGAGTGGCGTCAATGGTTACATGAAAACCATGCTTCTTCCATAGGAGTATATGTTATTTTTTATAAGGTTGAACACCCTATAGATAGTATGAGATGGGAAGAAGCCGTACAAGTGGCCCTGTGTTATGGATGGATTGACAGTACTGTAAAAAGCCTAGGGAATGGAAAACGCAGGCAATATTTCTGCTCTAGAAAACCAAAAAGTGTTTGGAGTAAATTAAACAAAACATATATAAAAAGTTTAATCGCTAATGGGTTGATGCACCAAAGTGGATTGGAAAAAATTGTCCTTGCAAAAACGAATGGCTCATGGACAGCTTTGGACGATGTAGAAAACGGGATTATTCCAAAAGATTTACAAGAAGCTTTTAATACCAATCCATCAGCTTTTAAAAACTACCGAGATTTTGCCCAAGGCTATCGTAAGAGTTATTTATACTGGCTTAATCAGGCTAAAAGAGAAGAAACTCGTTTAAAAAGAATTGCTGAAATTGTTAAGCTTTGTGAGCAAAATATAAAGTCTAGAGGCAACTGGTAATACTAAAAATATACTTAACAGAGCTTTAAGGTATGACATAGAAGATTTCTGTATCTTTAGGCGACTAATTAATTGAACCAATACTGATGAAAAAACTACTTTCCTTGGGAATGCTTTTTGCATTCTTATCCCTTTCTGCACAACAATTTAAAATGGACATGGTCCAAGACATGAAACCCCGTAATATTGGTCCAGCTGGTATGAGTGGTAGAGTCACTTCTATTGATGTGGTACATTCCAACCCAGATGTCATGTATGTAGGCACAGCTTCTGGTGGCTTATGGAAATCTACTTCTGGCGGAATCACATGGAAGCCTGTTTTTGATAAGGAGGTCACGGCATCTATTGGAGCTGTTGCCATACAACAATCCAATCCTTCTGTAATTTGGGTTGGTACTGGAGAAGGTAATCCTAGAAATAGCCTTAATGGTGGCTATGGTATATATAAGTCTTTAGATGGCGGGAAAAATTGGAAATCCATGGGGCTAGAAAAAACCAGACATATCCATAGAGTGGTCATTGATCCAACAAACCCAGATGTTGTTTATGTAGGTGCTATTGGTTCTCCATGGGGAGAACATGCAGAACGTGGTGTTTTTAAAACCACCAATGGTGGAGAAACTTGGGAAAAAGTACTTTTTGTCAATAACAAAACAGGTGTAGCCGATTTAGTTATGGATCCTACCAATCCCAATAAATTGATTGCCGCCATGTGGGAACACAAAAGAGATCCATGGTTTTTTAAATCTGGTGGTAAAGGCAGTGGGCTGTACATAACGCATGATGGTGGAAAGAACTGGAAAAAACTTTCAGATGAAGATGGTTTGCCCAAAGGAGACTTAGGAAGAATTGGCGTATCTATCAGTAAGAATAAACCCAACATTATCTATGCTTTGGTCGAGGCTAAAAAGAATGCCCTTTACAAGTCTGATGATGGTGGTTTTAAATGGAAAAAAATAAATGATAAGGCACATATTGGTAATCGACCTTTTTATTATTCTGAAATCTTTGTAGATCCACAGAATGAAAACCGATTGTATTCTGTTTTTACATACATCAATGTATCAGAAGATGGTGGAAACAGTTTTAAACAATTAATGCCAGCCTATGGTGTAGACAATGGGGTGCACCCTGACCATCATGCATGGTGGATACATCCAGACAATGGTCAATTTATGATTGATGGAAATGATGGCGGATTGAATATTACGAAAGACGGCGGAAAAACATGGCGTTTTATTGGTAACATACCCGTAGCGCAATTTTATCACATTAATTATGACTATGAATATCCTTATAATGTATATGGCGGAATGCAAGATAACGGCTCTTGGAGAGGTCCAGCATACGTATGGCGTGCCCAAGGGATACGAAATAGTTATTGGCAAGAAATTGCTTTTGGTGATGGATTTGATGTAGTTCCAGATTTGGACAATTCACAGTATGGTTATGCCATGAGTCAACAAGGATATGTTTCTCGTTATGATTGGAAAACCGGTAACAATTATACGGTACGCCCTACCCCACCAGATGCAAAAACAAAACTCAGGTTTAATTGGAATGCTGGTATTGGCCAAGATCCATTTGATAAAAGCACAGTATATTTTGGAAGTCAGTTTGTGCACAAAAGCACCAACAAAGGATTAACATGGGAGGTTATTTCTCCTGATTTGACCACTAACGACCCAGAAAAACAAAAACAAAGTGAAAGTGGCGGACTTACCATGGATGCTACAGGAGCAGAAAACCATTGTACTATTTTAGTGGTTGAACCTTCATCTGTTGAAAAAGACATGCTTTGGACAAGTTCAGATGATGGTCGTGTGCATTACACCCAAAATGGAGGTGCCAATTGGACAGAGGTGACCCAAAATATTAAAGGATTGCCCAAAGGCAGTTGGATTCCCCAAATAAAAGCTTCTAAAAAGAACAAAGGCGAAGCTTTATTGATTGCCAATGATTATAGGCGTTTTAATTATACTCCTTATGCCTATAGAACAAAAGATTACGGAAAAACTTGGACAAGGATTGTAGACGCTAAAGACACCAAGAGTTATGCGCTTTCAATTATAGAAGATCCAGAAAATCCTAACCTAATGTTCTTAGGTACAGATGATGGTTTATATATATCATTTAATGCAGGAGAAGATTGGCAAAAATGGACAGAAGGTTTTCCAACTGTTTCTGTTAAGGATTTAGCTATACATCCCAGAGAGAATGATTTAATAATAGGGACTTTTGGACGTGCGGCATGGGTACTGGATGATATTCGCCCATTACGTGCTTTGGCAAGTGACAATTCCATATTAGGAAAAGAAATAGCACTATTTACTCCTCCTACGGCATACCAAGCAGCGTATCAACAGCCTACAGGAAGCAGGTTTGGTGGCGATGCCCTTTATAATGGGGAAAATAAAAAAGCAGGGGCTATGCTTACCTATTATATAAAAGAAGTCCCTAAGAAAAAAGAAAAAGAGGACAAAGAAAATGAAGATTCGGACGATTCTGAAACTGAAGAAACAAAAGAGAAAGAGAAAACAAAAGACTCCATTTTATTTGAATTTTATAATGGCGAAAAATTAATTAGAACTTTAAAACAAAAAACGCCTAAAAAACCTGGATTCCATAGAATGTACTGGAATATGGATGAAAAGGGACCTAATAGACCCGCTAGAAAAATCAATAAAAGTAAAAGAGAGCCTAGTGGTGTTGATGTTAAACCTGGGGTTTATACTGTAAAATTACTTTATGGAGATTTAGCGGAAGAGACTACCATAGAAGTAAAAAGTGACCCAAGGATTAAGGTATCAACAGCTTCTATCAATGAAGTATACGAAACTAGCAAAAAAATAGAAGCGTATACCCAAACAGCAGCAGATGCTGTAAAACAATTGGTAGAGAGTAAAAATGTGGCCAAAAAATATCAAAAAGAATTGAAGGAGCTTGACAAAAAGAAGTACAAAGAACAAATAAAAGCATCTAAGGACATGATAAAGGAGATAGATTCTGTTATTGCTTTCTATATAGGAAAAGAGGATAAACGCCAAGGCATTACCAGAAATCCAGAAATTACCGTTATGCAACGCATTGGCAACGCCAATTACTATACTGCGACTAGAAAAAATGGCATCACGGATACTGAAAAACAATTGATTCTATTCGCAGAAGAAGAACTAAAAAGTGTATTACAAAAAACCAACACCTTTTTTGCAGATAAATGGAAAGCTTATAGAGAAGCTATTAACCTATTGGATGTTTCCCCTTTTAAAGAAACAAAGACGTTTAATCTTGATTAAAAAAATACAATTATTAATTCTGTAACTTTATGGCCAACTAAAATTTTAAATAAAAATGAAAAAAATAAAATTACTTGTATTGGGATTGGTTCTTATCACTTCATATAATTGTAAAGAAGCTAAGAAAGAGACAAAAAAGGCAAGTGAAGAAACAGAACAAGTAGAAATGTACAGTATTGTAGAAGATTCTACTGCTATAAGTTTCATTGCCTATAAAACCTCTGAAAAGAAACCGGTTGGTGGAAAATTCACAAAAGTGAATTTAAAAAATTCTAATTCGGCAAGTTCTTCTATTGATGCCTTAAATGGTTTGGAATTTTCTATTCCAGTAAGCAGTCTTTTTACAAATGATGCTACTGGTACAAGAGATCCTAAAATTTTAGAATTCTTTTTTGGTGTTATGGACAATACAGAACTTATATCTGGCACCTTCGCATTTGATGAAAACAAAAAATGCACTGTAGATTTAAAATTAAATGGAGTTTCTGCTAGTCTACCATTGGATTATGAAGTAGTAGATAACAACCATATAACTTTTAAAGGAACTTTGAACTTAGAAAACTGGAATGCATTGGATGCACTTGTTTCATTGAACAAAGCTTGTGGAATTCTACATACAGGAGGTGATGGAGTAAGTAAAACATGGAATGATGTTGCCATAGAAGCGTCAGTTTATCTAGAAAAAAAATAGATTTATAAATAAAATTTCTGATTTAAAAAGCTGCTTGTGACAAGCAGCTTTTTAATTATTGAACCCAATGACAATCATTAATAAGCAAAATATTGGATTTTGTTTTATTTTTGAGCCTTATAAAACGATAACCCATGAACCCATCGGCATCTGGTTGGATTGACAAGTTTGGTTCTTTGGTCAATGAGAAACCTTCTTGCTACACAACTTTCAATGACTTGTACAAGACCCTAAAAAAAACAGGGTTTGTTTATGGCATCAACGTTAATATCCCTGAATCATTTTCTATAGATATAGAACTTACTGAAGATGAAAAAGCAAAAATTAATTTGCTTATCGCTCTATATTACACCTATTCTTTTACAACTAAAAAAACTGAGTTTGACACTTTTTTGGAATCAGTTTTTCATTTTTATGAAACTTTGAATATTACAAATGTTTCCTTTTTAAATAAAATACTCACTGGTAAAAAAACATCTTCACAACTAGAAAAATTGATTGACTCTAGAATTTATCTAGATGATAATGTCATCAGTAAAACATTCAATAGCATTATTACAAACTCGTTTTTGTTTATGGATGTATTAATTTACAAAAGGTATTTAAATGAAAAAATAGACATTAGAGAACATGCCCAACAATTAGAACACAAAACAATAAATTTGGCATACCATGCTTTTAATTCTAAAGAGACCAGTGATGTAAAAGATAAAAAACTAGCGCAGTTGTTTGCTTCTTCTTTAACCTTTATTGATGATGTAGAAAAAGACTTAAATGAGTCATATAAAGAAAATCTTACCTCTCAATTTTCCTTGGATGAAAACAGATATTTTTTGGATATGACCTGCCTTACAATCTGGGAAGATCAAGCGATGGATTTTAAAGAATCTGAGTTCATTTTTGGTGTTGGAAAAGCTCTAGGTTTTAATCCAAAAACGATAAAATTACATCTAGAAAATATTATTGTTTTTTTTGAAATAAATGCCAATTCCATACCGCATTTAAAAGACCATAATTTAGCTTATCAATTTTATGATAGCATGAGTAAAATTGTAAAAAAATTAATCTTAAGAAATAGCAAAAGACTTCAAAAAGAACTTTCAGAAAGTAAAGAACTGGTCATGCTTTTATCTAAATCTACTGTGAATGAATTAAGCGAAGAAGAGAAGAAAAAAGTACAGAACCAACTGTTGGATATCTTTAAAACCATTCCATCATTGGCTATTTTTATTTTACCCGGAGGAGCTGTTTTATTGCCGATTTTCATTAAATTAATCCCTAAACTGCTACCTTCTGCTTTTGATGACAATAGAGTGAACTAAATCCTCTACAAAACACTTAAAAAGGCACTATAAGAAAAATTTATAGTGCCTTTTAGTACTTATTTAATATAATGTAAACCAGTTGATTATATTGTATTATTCTAACCAAAACTTAAAGTCTTTTACTCGCTCCCTACTTACTATGATTTCTTGGTTATTATACTTGTTCAACTTAATATTTAATCGGGAATTGGTGTAAGAAACAATGTCTTTTATATGATTTATGTTTACATAATATTTTCTACTTACCCTAAAGAATATTTTTGGAGAAAGTTCATCTTCCAAGTTTTCCAAGGTAGTATCCAGCAAATGATTTCGACCATCAATAGTAGCCGCATACGTTCCTTTGTTTTCACTATAAAAACACTCTACCTCTTCCGCATTGATAATCTTTATATGCTGTCCTACCCTTGTTGTAAATCTTCTTTTATATTCTCTCTCAACTGGGTTTCCAAGAAGCTTTTTTATATCATTAAAATCGAGTGATATTTTTTGGTTTTTTGGTTTTAAATCCTGGTATTTCTTTACTGCGTTTTCCAACTCTTCATCATCAATTGGCTTCAACAAATAATCAATGCTATTTAGCTTAAAAGCTTGTAGTGCATATTCATCATAAGCGGTTGTAAAAATGATGGCGCTATGTACTTCTACTTCGTCAAAAATCTCAAAACAAAGTCCATCCGATAATTGAATATCTAAAAAAATCAAGTCTGGATGTTCATTGTTTTGAAACCAATTAATAGACTCTTCAACAGAATGAAGCATGGTAGAAACCTCAACTCTTAAATCATCCAACAAACGAGACAATCGTCTTGCAGCTGGCTTTTCGTCTTCTATAATTATTACGTTCATTTATTTTGATTCTTGAAATTAAAATACACTTACCTTATTTCTTCTATTTTATCTTTTCCTAACTTCTATTTTCATGAAATTCAGATTCATCTTTTTCCATAATTTCTTTAATCTTACGGTTTTCCCATTCTTTAAAAAAGACATTGTTTTTACCAAAAATTCCTAACCCATGAAATCCAATTCCTATTCCCCAAAAAAATGCCGTGGCAAAATGACCATATTGAAAAAAACTTTCATTTTGATTTAAATTTATGATAATCATTGTCCAAAGAAATATATTTACTGCCATGTACCAAAATAAATGCCAATAGAATCCTTTAATTTCCTTTACTCGTTTTTCAGCTCTTAAAAAACGTTCCTCTTCTGAATAATCTCGCTCCATTACTATATCTTTTAACTATTAAAATTGTCCTTGTCCATATACTCACGTATCTTACGTTCTTCCCAATCAGAATTGTTTCCCATAACTACAAATCCATGAATAATTACACTTAACACCCCTGCTACTAAAGGATACCAAAACCACTGATAGTCCCAATAAGTCGTATAATTGATAAATATTAAAAATAGAATCGCCAAACAAATTACCAGTGTGTGAATATAAAATCTCTTGATTGCATCCACACGTTTTTTTGCTCTTATATATGTACTGTTTTCTTGTCTATTATCTGTTTCCATGTTAATTAGTATTATTTATTGTCTTTGTCTATAAGCTCTTGTATTTTCCGTTTTTCCCATTCTTTAGAGAAAATATCTTTTATCCCAAACACTCCTAGCCAATGTGCTAGTATTCCTATCCCCCAAAAAATTGCAGTAGCATAATATCCATAGCCCATTCCCCAAAATCCATATTGGGAAAAACTTGGAACTTCATTTAAATTTATTAGAGTTATTATTCCTAGTATGTTTGCAAGTACATACCAAAACAAATGCTTATAAAATCCTTTGATATCTTTAACTTTTTTTTCTGCTCTTAAATAGTGCTCTTCTTCAGAATAGTCTTTCTCCATCTATATCTGTTTTAATAATTAGAATTGTCGTTATCCATATACTCTTTAATTTTACGTTTTTCCCACCTTTTTGAAAAAATACCTTTTATCCCAAACACTCTTATCCAATGGGAAAAAATCCCAAGCCCCCAATAAAAAACAATAGCAAAATGTCTATATTGAAAAAAACTTTCATTGTCATCCAATCCATTATATGTCATAATTAAAATGAACATGTTTACAACTACATACCAAAACAAATGCCAATAGAACCCTTTTAAATTTTTTACCCTTTTCAGCGTTAATAAATACCGTTCTTCTTCAAAATAGTCTTGTTCCATGGCTCTCAAAATTTATGCCCCTTATCCTTGTCCATTAATTCATTAATCTTGCGCTCTTCCCAACCATTGGCATATCCAAAGACTATATAAGCATGAATAATAATACTAATTCCCATTCCTACAACAGGAAACCAAAACCATTTAAAATTCCAATAGGTAGTATAATTTATAAATATCCAAAATGGTATTAGAACTATATAAGTTAAAATATGGGTATAAAAACTCTTCAACTTTTCAACACGTTTTTTTGCTTTGAGATATTTATTTTCTTCTGAACATACTGTTTTCATGATTTTATTTTTTAACGATTCCTATCTTTTTCCATAATCTCGCGAATCTTACGATCTTCCCAATCAGAACCATATCCAAATACTGTAAATGCTTGTATTACGACTCCTAATCCCCAACCAAACATTGGGTAATAAAACCATTTATGATCCCAACTTGTACGATAATTTATAAATATTAAAAATGGAATCACAACACAATATGCAATCAAATTTCCATAAAAACCTTTGATGTCATCAACACGTTTTTTTGCTCTAATATATTTAGCACTGTCGTTTATATAATCCGTTTTCATTTTTTTAATTTTTTGTGTTAATAATGGTAATCTCACCTTAAACACTTGGTTATCGCTCGTAATCATCACCTTGTCATTAGTGATTAAACTATACCGTTGGTTAATGTTCTTTAGTCCAACCTTTGTACTTTTTTCAAATGATGTTTTAGGACTAATGTTATTCTCTACAGCTAAATACCCATTCTCTTCATATATCCTGATCTTTAAGGGGTTTTTAGAGGTTATTGCATTATGTTTTACTGCATTTTCCAACAGTAATTGTAATGAGAGGGGTACAATTTTTAATTCTGGGTTACTCACTGTATCTGGAATATTAAAATCTATTCCGTCTTCAAATCGCATTTTAAGCAAGTCCATATAGGATTTGGCAAACTTTAACTCCTCCTCTAATGAAATTAAATCTTTGTCCTTTTGCTCCAATACATATCTGTATACTTTGGACAGTTTTGTGGTGAATTTTTCTGCTGCCTTTGGATTTTCACCAATCAAAGAGGTCAATACATTTAAACTATTGAACAAAAAATGTGGGTCTAATTGATTTTTTAAGGATTCAAACTTTGCAGATTCTGTTTTTGCAACAATCTGGGATTCCTTTACTTTCTTTTGTTGATACCTATTATAGAAATAAATAGAATGACCTATTGTTACCATTATTAAGGTTATCCACAATCCAAATTGGTAGTTTTTAATGCTTTCACCTTCAATGAACTTTTCAAAAGTTTTCCCACCAAAAAACATTTCGGTGAACATATTAAGAAAGAACAGTCCTATTAAAGTAAATACAACCGAACCCGTTACACCGATAATAATTCGTTTAATTTGCTCTTTCTCTTTCCAAGTTCTTTTTTCTAGATAATCAAAGTAAGAGATATTTATAAACCCCAACACAAATGCATACAACTGGTAAACACCAAAGTTTAATAGGAAGTCATTAAATGTATTGAACTTAAATCCTCCATAAAGACCATTACCGATCAGAAATATGATTGTACCTATTCCAAAAAAAAGTAATATTATTTTAATCTGTTTATTCATTGTCAAATTTTCATTTACAAGTAGCAACCACCTCTATTGCTCTTTCTTTTCCCCAATTAGGATGAAAAGGAGATTCTGGCTTAAAGTTATCAAAAAGTTCTAAGGAACGTTCTACTTCTTTACAAAACGGACTGGTGTCTTGTTTAAAATAGTTTGCAGAACCAATATCCCATTCTGCCTTAGATAAAACCACTCTTGGATTTTTAGGAGCCATGGTCATTGCTTTAGCATACAATGATATAATTTTTGGCGAAAGTGTCATCCCATAAGTAGCGCCATCAAAAGCAAGCCATGCGGTGTGTATCATAGCTTGTTGCACCATAATCTCCACATTGTCTGGCGATATCGTTTTTGCTATATCCAATGCTTCTTGTGCCTTTCCCAATAGCTGCGTAAGTTTGCCCTTGTCTTGTTCCGTAAAAGCTGCAAATGTATTTATTTGAGCAACATAGTAATGGGGCAACCAATTGTCCATTTCTGCCATGGAAATACGTTCAAAAAGATTAGAAGCTTCTGTGCTGTTCCCTTCTGCCCATAATTGAAAAGCTTTCTGCATTCCTTTGGTATATTGGTCCTGTGCACTAATGGTTGTTGCTATAAAAAAAAGTAGTAAAGTGATTGTTTTTTTCATGACTGTTCGTTATTTGATTAATATATGACAAAGATGCTTTAAGAGTTTCTTTATTAATAAAAACAATTACCGAACTGTAGTTTTCACAGTCTGGATTGCATTCATCTAGTTTTTTGTTGCAAGTCCAGATTGGGACAATTATGATATTTGGGTAGAGATGAACGCCATACGCATGGCTCTGGATTTTCATTTTGGACCCTATCCTTGGCGGAAAATTGAGGAGTAACGGTAAAGGGTTTTAAAACCCCAATCACACTCAAGGAGGAAAAATTCGTTCAAAAATTGTAATTTTGTCATAGAAAGTCTTAATGCTAAATGGAGGAAAATAAATCCACAAGAATAAACAAATATTTAAGTGAAGTTGGCTACTGTTCCCGTAGGGCAGCCGATAAATTAATAGAACAAGGAAGAGTTACCATAAACGGCGTTGTTCCTGAAATGGGCACTAAAATTGTTGCCGAGGATGAAGTCCGTGTAAATGGAGAGCTAATTTCCAAACCAACAGAAAAACCTGTCTATATTGCTTTTAACAAACCCATTGGTATTGTTTGCACCACAGATACAGGAGTGGAAAAAGACAACATTATAGATTTTATTAGCTATCCTAAACGTATTTTCCCCATTGGCAGACTGGACAAACCTAGTGAAGGGCTTATTTTCTTAACCAATGACGGTGATATTGTAAACAAAATCCTCCGTGCCAGAAATAATCATGAAAAAGAATATATTGTTGCCGTAAACAGGCCCGTTACAAAAGACTTTATTCAAAAAATGAGTGGCGGAGTACCCATTTTGGATACCGTTACAAGAAAATGCAAGGTGGAGCAAATTGATAGAAACACCTTTAGAATTATTTTGACACAGGGTTTAAATAGGCAAATTCGCAGAATGTGCGAGCATCTAGATTATAGGGTTATACGATTACAGCGTGTCCGTATCATGAACGTTTCCTTAGATATTCCTGTTGGAAAATGGAGGCACTTAACTCCTGAAGAGTTAAAAGGCATCAACAAATTAGTGGCAACATCAGCTAAAACATATGAAAAATAAATCCATACTTCTATATGTACATTCCACATTCCTATAAAAACGAAAACATAGAAGAAGTTAAAAGTTTCTTAGAACAGAACAGTTTTGGCATTCTAGTAAATCAAGTTGATGGCAAACCATGGGCCACACATATTCCTTTAGAATTGGATACCGATGAAAATGGAAAAGATATTTTAGTGAGCCATATTTCCAAAGCCAATCCACAATGGAAAGCATTTGAAAATCAAAAAGAAGTATTGTGCATTTTTAACGGTCCCCATTCTTATATATCCTCATCATGGTACAAAGAAGAGGAAGTCCCAACTTGGAACTATATAGCTGTGCATGTCTATGGCTCTATAAAAATTCTTAGTGAAATAGAAGTTTTGGCTTCTATGCACAAATTAGTGGACAAATATGAAAAAGGTTCCAAAGAACCCATTTCTATTGATAATCTATCAGCCAAAACCATGAGACAAATAAAAGGTGTGGTGGGTTTTAAAATTGAAATCAAAGAAATACAGGCAGCCTACAAACTTTCTCAAGGTAGATCAGAAGATCATCCCAAAATTATTGATGAACTGGAAAAAAATATAGATACAGGCAGTACCATTATTGCCAAAGAAATGAAAAAATAAATTCATTATCTTTAAAAGACAAAACTATACCAGATGTTACACAATAAATTTTGGCAAGGATTCTTTGCATTGGCTCCGTTTATATCTTTTTTCTTAATCATGATTGGGTATTTTTTCTTTATGTACTCCATCTTCACCAATCTTCCACAACTGGAACAAGGGGGGCAGCCTCCCATGGCATTTTGGAGAGGTTTTGGCGCCTTCTTTATTATGATTTTCTTAGTGATGTTTATTTGTTTGGGTAGCCTTATTTTTTATATTGTACATGCCATACAAAACCCAAATCTTAAAGAGAACAATATGGTTTTGGTATGGGTACTGCTTTTCATTTTTGTTAGTGGCATTGGGCAACTTATCTATTGGATTATAGAAATAATCGGTAAAAGAAAGGAAAAAATACTTATTGAATAGTGTGGACTGTTATTAGTACAAGACACCCTCTCTGAGCCTCTCAACTCAGAAAGGAATGTAATGTACTGCACAGTTCTGTTAATCTTCAATTTATTGACCAGCCATTTTTTATATAGCCATCGTTCTCCACAAGCATGATTCATCAATTTAAAAAAACGAGTTTTTAAATTGATGTAACCAACTTCCAAAATGAAAGTTAAGCCTTTTAAAAAGGCTTAAATATGTTTAAATGATTTTTCTTAAAAAGGTGATTCTTATGTATATAGGTTAAGGTTTATGACTTGGGTTTATACCACAAGGTAGGTAATGTTTTAATGAAACAACCATTTTTTCGATGAAGTGTATTCAAAAAACTATTGTTCAATACCTTACAATCAAATTCAACCTATCTCATAACTATATTAAAATCAATATTTTATATGTAAAAACCTCTGTGAAGAATTATGAAAATATCCTATAAGAGGTTTTCTTCCTTTTTAATGAATAATAGGCTATAAATTATCTAATTGATTGCTGGTACCGTCTTTACTGATAGTCCAAAAGAAACCTACAAAAAAGAAGCTATCAGTTGAGGGTGTCAGTGCTCTACGATTAAATATACCATCAGTGCTTGGTGTTCTTGAATATTGATACCCATTAACGTTTTTTAAACCAAGTGCATTGCTTACAGAAATAAACAATATTTTCTGAGGTGAAATTAAATAGGCCCAGTTAATACTCAGGTTATTATATGACTTTGTCTTTTCTGCTAAAAAACCAGCTGTATTTGGATTGTCATAAGGTCTTCCAGAACCGTAGCTGTATGATATACCTACTTGGGAACGTAAGTCTCCAATCCAATATTTGGTGACTAATGAAAGGCTGTGGTTTGGGGCAAAATTTGGTGTAGCTTTCTCTCTAAAGTTTCTATAATCCCGCTCTGTATTTAAATAAGAATAGGAAAACCAATAATCCAAGTTTTTTATGCTCTTGTTGTCTCTCCAAAAAATATCCAATCCACTAGCATAACCACTTCCTAAATTGTTATAATTTGAATTAAATTGAGCAAGCTCAGTATCATACTTAATCAAATTATCATAATCCTTATAGTATGCTTCTGCCCTAAATGTTGTGCCATCACCAATATGTTGATAATTTAAAATATAGTGTGATGTTTTTTCTGGACTCAGCGTTTGATCATATTTTAAGTAATTATTTAGCGGATTCTGATAAAAATCTCCGTAGGCCAAAGAGAACTGTCCTTTTTCACTGCTTTTGTACGCTAAAGAAACTCTTGGAGAAACCATAGATTCATCTAAAACCTGACTATGCTCTGCTCTAAGTCCCAACTTCATGGCAAAATCATTGTTAAAGAAAATATCTGCCTCTGTAAATGCAGAAGCAAATTGTTCGTTATAACCACTATTAAAAGTAAAATCTTCATTACTTATAAAAGAGTCTTCATACTTGGTCAGAAAATATTCTGCCCCAAAACTTATATTAAATCGATTATTAAAACTCTTCTTTATTTTTGCTTTAATATGAGATGCTGTTTCCGTAGAATTAATATTATTCTCCTCTATTTTAATTTTATTTGTGTCATGGGAAATACTGGCACCTGTAAACAAAGTCCAATCATTTTCAAAAAAATGTTTATACGAAGAATTCAAATAGACATTATTGTTCTTTAAACTAAACCGAACGTAATCATCATAATCAATATCTTCTTGCTCTATATCCAAATTGGAATGGGAAAAACCTGAATACAATTTAAATATACTACGCTCGCCCTTGTTCCTATAGATAGCTTCACCAGAAATGCTTTCATAAGGCTTGTTCCAACGAACACCTTTATTGGAAGGAATTAAGGTTTCATATGGCGCCAGGTTAACATAATTGGTATTAATGCTCAATGATTGATCTCCCCATATTTTTGTGTGCCCTACTCCACCGCCAATGGACATTAAAGAAAAATCTGTTTTTTCTTGATCTGGAACGTCTGTAGTGTTCAATAATAGAATACTGGATAATGCTTGTCCATATTCAGCTGAATAACCGCCTGTACTAAAAGTGATACCCTTAAAAAGAAAAGGAGAAAATCTTCCTCTAGTAGGAACGTTATTTGCTGTTGGGCTAAAAGGTTTAAATACTCTTAAGCCATCAATAAAAATCTGTGTTTCCTCTGCATCACCACCACGGACAAACAATCGCCCATCTTCACTTACTGTAGAAGTTCCAGGAAGGGTTTGCAAGGCTCCCACAAAATCTCCTACTGCACCGGCAGTGGTAACAATATCCAACGGTTTTAATACAGATACTTTGGAGTTGTCTCCCGCTTTAAAAGCACCTGCTGTTAAAGTAACACCTGTTAAGGTATTCATTGCCTCTACCAATTGTATTTTTAAATCTTTAAAGAAAGAGACATCACCAAGTTCATAATGAGTTTCATAAGAAATCATAGAAATGATTAATGTTTGATTACCTATCTCAGTGATTTCAAAATAAAAATGTCCGTTATCGTCGGTAGAACTTCCATCATACGTTCCTTCTAAATAGACATTTGCACCGACTATAGGTACGTTCTTATTATTGGTCACTGTTCCAGATATGGAGCTTTGTGCATAACCCAATGAAGTAAGCAAAATGGTGAAAATAATTAATACATAGTTTTTCATGATTGTTCGTTTTTTTGATATGACAAAATTGATAACTAAGCAATCAAAAATCAATTATGATTTACCGAACCGTCATTTTTTCAGACTGAAATGAAGATTGAAAATGGAAATACAACTCAGTATCTATAATCAACAATTCAGCACATGAGATTTCCATAGACGCCACTCCATTCGCATCTTTGAGGTATTATTAACTATCTAAACAAAATAAAAATGAAAGTATTAGTATTAATTATAGGGTGCCTGTTCACAGGTCTTATAGCAACAGCTCAAGAAAACTCAGGAGTAAATATCAATATATCCATTGATAACGTTAGCAGTAATGAAGGTAAAGTAATATTATCGTTACATTCCATAGATACATTTATGA
>Ga0256845_1001380_pt1 | contig 19647 bp, 14 predicted proteins | sample RiftiametaG_FD_189101 | JGI IMG/M metagenome (GOLD analysis project Ga0256845, IMG submission 189101) | Tube worm associated microbial communities from hydrothermal vent at the East Pacific Rise, Pacific Ocean - Riftia | ecosystem: Host-associated > Annelida > Integument > Unclassified ...
TACACGGGCAACATCACCTTCGTCAACGACGCGCCCCTGACCATCACCTCGCTCGAGGACGCCGGGGCCTTCGCCTACAAGAACAACGCCCCCGAGCTCGCCGGTACCGGCTTCGAGGGTCACGCGGCCACCGAGTGGTTCGTCGCCCGTGGCTCGGCCATGCCCGGTGAGACCTTCCAGCTCACCTTCTTCCTCGCCGACATGGCCGACTCGGCCCTGGCCACCGGCGCCCTGCTCGACAACCTCCGTTGGGAGTGCAGCGGCTGCATCCCCAGCGAGGTCGAAAACTGCGGCATCCAGCCGCAGTAGTGCCCAGTCGCACTAGTCACATCATTCACACACATCAGGGCCCGAGCGCCCTCTTGGACGATAAGAAAGGCGCGGGTGGTCATGGACCATCCGCGCTTTCTTTAGTCGCGCCTTTCGTTAATCGCGCAGGGTGAGGACGCTGGGGATCCCCTCGCCCCGGGTGAACAGGGCCAGGTCTCGCAGCGCCACGCTGTCGCCAGGAGTCGCGCCGACGAGTTCGACCCGCAGCACGGCCCGGTCCACCGACGGTGCCCAGAGCTTCGGCTCGGGCGCCCACACCCCGTCCTGATGCTCCTGAGTAGGTAGCTCGAACTCCGCGACAGTGGTCCCGCCGGCCTCGCCGAAGCCAGCGACAGAGACGCGCAGCCGGGCACCAGGGTGGACGTCGATCTGCGTCAAGGTCGGCGCCAGATCCACAGCCTCCGGCCTGCCCTGCGCATCCAGGGGCAGGTCGATGGTCTCGAAACGAAGCGGCCTGCCCGCGTCGACCACCAGCGAGCGCGCGCGGATCTCCGGGTCGGGTTGGGTCCCCGGCCGGTAGCGCGAGAGGCTGCGCCCCCGCACCCACACCGCCGGCTGAGGGGGATGCCCCAAGGTCGCGCGCGGAGCCATGCTGACGGCCTCGACCTCGCCGGCCGGGAGTGTGCTGCTGTACTCGCGCGGGAGCAGGCGCAGCTCGAGCAGGCGCCCGTAGCCACAATCGCCGACATCGCCGACATCGCCGGTCTGCCCGTCGCTGGGGTTCGGGGCCCAGAGAGTCAGGACCCGAGCGCCCTCGGTCTGGCCCGGCTCCCCCTCGGGCGGAAGCGGAGGCAGAGGCAGAGGCCCGACGGTCGCGCGCTCGCGCAGCGCCAGGCCCTCGGGCGGCTCCGGGAACAGGCGCCGACCATCGATCCGGATGCCCCATAGAGGCACGCTCCGACCCAGGCGTGCACTCTCGAGTCCCGCCCCCACGATCACCAGGTGGCGCGCCGCTCGGACCGTCGCCGACCCCAGGGTCAGGGTGACCTTCAGCGCCCGATCCGGGGACAGGCAGGCTCGGCCGTCGTCGTGGAGACCACCCTCGATCTCGAGCAGGTGGGCGAGGGAAGCCGGTACGCGGCCGTCGGGATTCAGGCGCAGGCGCTGGACCTCGGCCATCCTCGCCGGGTCGACACGCAGCTCGATGAGCGCCATGCGCAGCTCGTGTCGCGCGACCCGGGTCGGCAGCCGATCCTCCACCGGTGTCAGAGCGTGGAGAAAGAGCTCGATGAGCGCCTCGTGCTGGACGGCGAAGGGCGCCCACAGCTGGTCGTCCAAGAGCGCGAGCTGCCGCCCCCCTCGCCGCCCTGGGTGCGCGGCCTCGTTGACCAGCAGGTAGACCGGCGGCGCGGGCTCTCCCGTCCGCGCGGGGCGATCGACGAGCAGCTCCCAGGCGCTGATCCAGGCGTCCTCCCGGCTGCGGTAGGGCACCACCTCCACGCCGACCCCCATGGCCAGCGCGCCCCCGACTTGGTTGTGGGTGTGATCGTGGTGCCAGCCCTCCCCGCCGGCGATGACCACCGCACCCGGCTCGATCCGCTGGGCCAGCCAATGCACGGCCTCGGCCGCGGGCTCATACTCGCGCAGGCGCAGCTGAGGGTGGCGGATCAGCGGCAGGGCGGTCGCGGCGATCAGGCCCAGGCCCAGGCCCAGGCCCAGCAGCAGCGCGAGCACCCGCCGGCGACGGGGCTCCCCCTGAAGCGCGGCGCTCAGAGCCGCGAGGGCCCCCGTCGCCAGCAACGCCGCGCCCGGCAGGAGCTCGGGCACGAGATAGCGACCGTAGTAGAAGAAAGTCAGATGGGGGAGCTCGCGGGGGGCGTAGAGCAGAGCCGTCACCGGCACGACAGTGGCCAGGGCGAGCAGCCAGCACTCGGCCGACGACGGTCGCCAACGCCAGCCCAAAACCAACGCTCCCACGCCCGCGCTCACCATCAGGGGCACCCCCAAGAGCACCGGGGCCGCATCGAGGCGACTAAAGGGCGGACCGGGCTCGGCCTGCGCGCGCAACCACGCCCACAGCAGGACGGCCGCCAGCAGGGCCGCGACAGCGCCCACAGACCCGATCCTCAATCGCAGTCGCAGCTGCTGTCGCTGTCGTGCACGCGCCCTCCTCCGGCGTACGCGCGCCAGCACGGCGTCGACACCCAGCCACACCCCCGCGCCCAGAGCCGCGAGTCCGACCAGCGCCCCCGCGCCCAGATGCAGCGACGACCGCCGACGCAGCAGTTCGTCGTGGAGGTAGGGGTAGGCCGTGTCGGCGTGGAGCAGCACGCTGACGAACAAGCCGGCGACCAGGAGCAGGGGGGCACGCTCGCCCGCGCTCCACCTCGCGCGCCATGTCGGTCCCCGGACGGCCCCCGACCCACCGACGACCCGCGCCCGCAGCCACAAGACCGCGAGCACCACGGGCAGCACCACCAGGGCATTGCCGCGTACGAGGGCCGCGAAGGCCAGCATGGAGGCCGCCCACCACGGTCCACGCTGGGGCTCGACGCCATCGCGAAGGCGCAGCGCGGCGAGCACGGCCGCCCACTCGAACACGGCCATCGCCCCCTCGCTCAGGGGTGTGCGCCCGGTCCAGATCGCCAGCGGCGAGAGGGCCACCAGCGCCACGGGCAGGGCCGCCCAGCTGCCCTTGGGCCACAGCCGTCGAGCGACGCAGGCCAAGATCGACAGACCCAGGGCACCCAGCCACAGCAGCGCCAGGCCCATGTTGGCCGCGCCGAAGGCCGCCCCTGCGACCGCCAGGCACATGGGGTGGAGATGAAAGAACTGCGGTGTGACCCGGCCCAGATCGCGATCGGCCAGATAGGCCCCAGGCCGATAGCCGGCCTCGTAGCTGCCCTCGCGCCACGGGTCCCGGTTGCGGGGGTACAGGCCGAGCATGTCCTGTGGTCCGGGGGCCTCCGGGTTTGCGCGCCGATCTCGGCCCGCGCGCGCGAGCACACCGTCGGTCCAGCCCAGCGAGCCCGTGCGCAGGGTCGACTCGGCGCGCAGTACATAGGTGCCCTGATCGCGACCGGCCAGCGGCGCCGAGATCGTCGGTGTACGCAGGCCCACCCCCAGGCCCACGAGCGCGAACAGCAACAAAGTTTGAGCGAGCGCCTGGGGGACCTCGGCCGGGCTCGGCTCTCGGCGCACGGTCCAGGGCCAACAGGCCAGGGCCAGGGCCAGACAGGCCAGAGCCAACGCCTGCCCAGAGAACAGACCGGCCCAGGCCAGCAACGTTGCGACCAGCGCGACCAGGCCCGTGTACAAGCTCAGGACCAGACACACACTCTCGAATCCCAGCCCGCCCAGACGCGCGCGCCGACGCTGCAGGAGGCTCAGGGCGAGCGCGCACAGAGCCGAGATCACGCCCGGAGACACCGGCCTGACCATACGTGATCGATCCGCGTCGGTCAGCAGCTCCCCGCCCCCTCGGCTCGACCGGCGAGCGCAGCAGCGGACCGGGTCCGAGAACCCGCACAGCTGCGCCGGCCGTGGGCAGGCCGACACGCTGAAGAGCCCAAGGACCGGGTTCAGCGCAAGTTTCAGGGTCGCCGGTGGACCCCTGCGCCGCCTGCTGAGACACTCCGAACATGGCTCGCACTGTGCTCCCCGAAGGCTGGAAGCGTCCCCGCGGCTACGCCAACGGCATGGCCGCCTCGGGCGAACTCTTGGCTGTCGCCGGACAGATCGGCTGGGACGGACAGGAGCGCTTCGCCTCCGACGAGTTCGGGCCCCAGTTCCACCAGGCCCTCGCCAACGTCGTCGCCGTGGTCGAGGCCGCCGGCGGTACAGCCGACAATCTGATCAGCCTGACCATCTACGTGACCGACAAGCGCGAGTACATCGCGGCCATCGAGGCGGTCGGTCACAGCTACCGAGCGCTGATCGGCAAACACTTCCCGACCATGGCCCTGATTGGGGTCCATGAGCTGCTCGAAGATCGGGCCAAGGTCGAGATCCAGGCCCTGGCCGTGCTCGCCCCTGCGCTGCCCTGAGCCCTGCACAGCTCTATCTGCCAGCCAGCCAGCCAGCCGCCATCCCGCCAGCCACACGAATCAGCCCCCGAGCGCCCGGATCCCCATGGCCCACGATCACGACCCCGACTGTCGTCCCCTCCCCCTCCCGACCCCCGAGAGCTTCCGCTACGAAGAGCGGGACCGCGTCGGGGTGATCACCCTGAATCGACCCGAGCGCTACAACGCCCTGACCTTCCAGGTCTACCGCGAGCTCACCGACCTGTTCACGGTCATCGACCAGCGCAGCTTGGCCCCCGAGGGCGCCCGGGCGCTCCTGATCCGCGGTGAGGGCAAGGCGTTTTGCTCGGGCGGCGACGTCGAGGACATCATCACGCGCCTGTTCAGCCGAGACATGGAGGGCACGCTGCGCTTCACCCGAATGACCGGCGAGCTGATCCACGCGATCCGCCGCTGCAAGACCCCGGTCGTCGCCTCGGTCAAAAAGGTCGCCGCCGGGGCGGGCGCGGTGATCTCCCTGGCCTGTGACCTGCGGGTGATGGCCAAGGGCAGCTTCTTCGCGTTTTTGTTCCCCCAGGTCGGACTCTCGGGCGCGGACATGGGCGCGAGCTGGCTGCTCCCACGGATCGTCGGCTTGGGTCACGCCAGCGAGCTCCTGCTCCTGGGCGGTCGGGTCTACGCCGAGCGCTGCGCCGAGATCGGCCTGTGCCACCGGGTCGTCGACACGGACCCCCCGGCGGCGGGCCCCGACGAGCCCGCGCCCACAAACTACGGCTACGGAACAGTCGACGATGCGGCCTTCGCCCTGGCCCTCACCCTCGCTCGAGGGCCCCACTTTGCGACCCGCATGACCAAAACCATGCTCCAGCAGGAGCTCGACATGAGCTTCACCGACGCGATCGAGGCCGAGGCCCAGGCCCAGGCCGTATGCATGCAGCACCCCGATTTCAGGGAGGCCAACGACGCCTGGCTCGGCAAGCGGGACCCAGCCTGGAAGTAGGCCCGAACCCCACTTCGGAAACCCACCTCGAAACCCACTTCGAACGACTATGGCCACCCCCGCCGCCTTCACCCACTCGCGGATCCTCGACCGCGACCTCGCAACCATCTCCGGTATCGCCGACCCGGACATCCGCGCGCGCTGGGTCGCGCTCGAAGACCGACTCGAGCGCTTCTGTGCCGCGTTTCGATCTGAAAATCTGCGCGCCATCGAGGACCGAGACGAGGCCGAGGCGACCCGCCTCTACGTGCGCAAGCTGGCCGAGGCCGAGCTCCTGCAGCTGGTGGTCCCCGGGGCCTTCGGGGGCGCCCACCCCGAGGTCTCCGCGACCGCGATCTGCCTGGCCCGCCAGTGGCTCGGACGGGAGAGCGGCGCCCTGGACACGGCCTTTGTGATGCAGGGCCTGGGTTCCTACCCGGTCGCCCTCGCGGGCCGCCCCGAGCTCGCCCAGCGCCTGCTCCCGGCCGTCGCCCGCGGCGAACAGATCTGCGCCTTCGCCCTGACCGAGCCGGGCGCCGGATCCGACGTCTCGGGCATGCAGACGCTCGCCCTGCCCGAGCGCAGCGACGACCCGAATGGCGACCTGCGCCTGCGCGGACACAAGACCTTCATCTCCAACGCGGGTGTGGCCTCGAGCTACGTGGTGTTCGCCCGCGAGGCCGAGCCCGGCGCCGACGGCAAGCCGCGCTTCGGCGCGTTCTGGCTCCCCGGCGACAGCCCCGGCCTGTCCGTCGAGCCCATGCGGGTGACCGCACCCCACCCCATCGGCACGGTCCACTTCGACGACGTGCCCGTGCCCGCAGCCCACAGGTTGGGGGCCCCCGGGGAGGGCCTGCGCATCGCCCTGAGCAACCTCGATCAATTCCGCGCGACCGTCGGCGCCGCCGCCTTGGGGATCGCGGACCGGGCTACCGCCGAGTCGATCGCCCACCTCCGCAGCCGCACCCAGTTCGGCCGCCCGCTCGCCAAACAGCAAGGTCTGCGCTTCGCCATGGCCGAGCTCGCCGCCGACCACGTCGCCGCCCAGCTCATGGTCTACCGAGCGGCCGCCGCCCGAGATCGAGGCGACGCGACCCCCGACCAACCGGCCATGGGCAAACTCTTGGCCACCGAGCACGCCCAGCGCTGCGTCGACCGCTGTGTGCAGAACTTCGGCGGCCGGGGCGTCGCGGTGGGCGAGGTCCCCGAGCGCCTGTATCGCGAAGTTCGTGCGCTGCGCATCTACGAGGGCACCTCGGAGATCCAAAAACTCGTGATCGCTCGCGCGCTCCTATGACCGGTATCCAACCTGCATCCGACCGGTATCCCGACGAAGCCCGCTGCGACCAGCCAGCTGGGCTATAGTCGCCGCTGTCGTGATCACCGGAGTCAGCACTCGAGCCCCCCACGAAGCCCTCAACGCAGTGCTCGTGGTCCTGCGCATGCTCGCCCACGATCCTGATGCGCTCCCGCAGGTCGCCAGAGCCCTCGACTTCGCCGAGTTTCTGCCCTTGCTGATCGCCGATCAAAAGGACCGCAGCCAGGACTTCCGATCGCTCCTGGTCGAGCTGTGCAACTGTCACGAGCACTTCGGTCTCGCCCTTGCCCGCCTCGACGGGGAGAGCTTCAGCCTCGGGTCGCAGCGCAGCGCCGAGCTCGAGCGCCTGCTCGCGGCCGAGCGCCACTCACAGGACGGGCCCGAACACAGGCAGGACTGAAGCTCGCTGGGCCCAGCGCATCAGCCCAGCGTGTTCAGCCTACCCGTGGCTCACGGTTTTCGGTCTCACCGTTTTCGGTCTCCGGGGCCGGCTCGGCGAGCGTGCCCGGCTCGGCGACCCCCAAGCTCAGCCCCCGCGCGGCCATGAACGCGACCATCGCGTACCAGAGCACCTCCGGACCACCGCCCCCGTAGCGGGCCCAGAGGGCCAACGGCAGGAACGCGAACCCGAACGAGAGCAACATGGCCCGGGCCATGGTCCCGCCTGCGGTCAACCCGATGAAGTAGCCGTCGAGGATGTAGGCGACGCTGCCCAGGAGCAGCACCACCACCAGCCAGGCCCGGGCGTCGATCACCGCAGCGAGCAGCTCGGGCTGATCCGTGAGCAGGGAGAAGAGCTGGGGGAAGAGCAAAAATGCGAGCGCGAAGCCGGCCCCGGTCGCCACTCCCCAAGCGAGGGCCAGCGAGAGCAGCCGGCGCAGCCCCTTCCGATCCCCCCTTCCCGCGAGCACCCCGGTGAGGCTCTCGGTCGCGTGCGCGAAGCCGTCGACGAAGTAGCTCGCCAAGCCCAGCACCCGAACCAAGATCGCGTTCGCGGCCAGCAAGGTAGAAGAGAAGGCCGCGGAGAAGCTGGTGAACAGGGCGAAGGCCGTGATCAAGGCCAGGGTCCGCACCCAGATGTCTCGACCCAGGCGCAAGATCGGGAGCAGCTCGGCGACCCCGAGCACGGATCCCGTGGCCTCCGGCGCCGCGGCCTGGGTCTGGACCCAGGCCCGTCGCGCCAGGGGCAAGGCGACGAGCAAGGTCAGGTACTGGCTGATCATCGTGGCCCAGCCAGCCCCCGCCGCGCCCCAGTCGAGCTCGACGATCAACAGGTAATCCAGGACCACGTTGGCCCCGTTGCCGATCCCCGCGAGCACCAAGATCGGCCGGGTCCGCTGCAGCCCGAGCAGCCACCCCATCACACAGAAGTTCAACAGCACGGCCGGCGCCGCCCAGATCCGTGCTTGGAAGTAGTCCCGGGCGGCGATCTCGACCGCGACCTCGCCCTCGAGCAGGACAAAGGCGAGCCCCTCGATCAGGCCCTGGCAGGCGAGCAACAGCGCCGAGAACACCAGCGCCAACACCCCGGCGCGCAGGAGCAGGGCCCGGGCCTCCCCAAAACTTCGACGCCCGACGGCCTGCGCCGTCAGCCCGGTCGTGCCCATACGCAAAAAACCGAAGGACCAGTAGAGCAGATCGAAGATCACCCCGCCCAGGGCCACGCCGGCGAGGGGCTCGAGCTCCTCGAGGTGACCGAGCACGGCCGTGTCGACCAGGCTCGAGATCGGAACCATCAGCGAGGCCGCGATGCTCGGGGCCGCGAGCGCCAAGAACCGGGCCCGCAGGCTCCTGTCCTCGCCCAGCTCGAGCTCGGGCTCGGGCTCGGGATTCGAGTCTTCGTTCACTGGCCTATGCTCGAGGGAGGTCGATGGTCGAAAGGTCGAAAGTCGCGCTCAGCCCTGAGGCACGACGGCCGCGATGTTGAGACCCCAGCCCGTCATGTCGCTGTAGCTGTAGGGGGCGTTCAGGCCGTCGTAGGTCTGGATGTCGAGTGTATCCGGGTCGAAGCGAGCGGCCATGGTCCCCGCGTCGGAGACCACCCAGATGTAGCCATCGAAATCCACGGCCACGCCCTTGGTCTGGCCCGTGGTCGGGATCGGCCAGTAGCCCAGGACCTGGAGCGTGTCGGCGTCGATGGCGTAGACCCCATTTTGCTGGTAAGCGCCGAGCCACATCCGACCCTCGCCGTCCTCTTGGATGCCCAGGCCCTGGGCCTCGATCAGGTCCCACTCCCCGCCCACCGGGTCGTAGCGGCCCGTATAGGTCTGGTAGCCGCCGATCCAAACGTAGCCCTGAGAGTCGACCGTGATCCCGTAGGGACAGATCTCGGCGGGCGGCTGGATGACCTCCCAGCTCAGGTCCTCGGCGTCGACCCGGATCAGACTGCCACCGCAGTAGGCGTTGACCATCCACAGGTTGCCGTCGATATCGACCGCCGCGCCGTAGGGGCTCCGGTCCATGGACCCGACCGTGCCAGGGATCTGAAACGCGTCCTCGACCACGCCCGTGTCTCCGTTGAGACGCATGACCTCCAAGTTGCTCTGATCGGTGGTCGCCCCGACCCAGACCTTGGCATCTTCGTATTCACAGCTGAGGTCGTTGAAGGTGCCCGCGGTCCAGGCGATGGCCCGCTCGCTCGCGAAGGAAAAGTCCGTGTACCAAGCCACACACTCCTCCTGGCCCCAGGCGAGCACGTCGTCCTTGCCGGTCGAGGTCTGGATCCCCGGGCTCCCATTGCTGTCCACGCAGTCTTCTTCGCGCGCGTAGATCTTGGTCACGCCGCCGTCGCGGCTGGCCACGACCATGTCACCCGCGAGGTTCACCGAGGTCCGAGAGGGCTGACCGGCGGCCTGCGGACGGACCTGGTAGCGCGCCTCTTCGACCATGGTCTGGGTGTCGATCTTGCTGACCGTGCCCTCGGGGCTGTTGGCGATCCAGATGTAGGAGAAATCGAGGTCTCCCATGCCCTCGCCCCCACAGCCGCCCCCCGTGGTCCCGTCGCCCGTCTCGGCTCCGACGACGTCGAACTTGGGGCTCCCGTCGCCCTGGCTGGAGCTGTCCTCACCCTCGCTGTCTCCGCTCTCGCCGCTCGATGTCTCGCCGCTCGAGCTTCCAGTTTGGTCTTCGGTCCCCGTCTCGCTCTCGCCCTCGGAACTCTCTCCGACCTCATCGCCTTCATCGTGGGTCGTCGCGTGGCCCTCTCCCAGGGAGTCTCCCGAGCTCGCACCTTCCTGTTGGCCCGTGTCGTCGCCGCAAGCGGAGACCCACGCCACACAGCACAGCAATACGAGCGGAGGAGAACCTGGGCGACGCATCTGTAGAGGGTACCGCCTCCGCCCAAGCCCCACGACTCCACGACTCCCGAAGCGACGGTCCGAACCCCGGGGCCTCGGAGCCCCGGAGCCTCGGAGCCTCGGAGCCTCGGACCAGAGCGCGCCAGGACCTGAGGTCCTCAGGGCGCCAGCGGGGGGGCGTCGGGGATCTCTGGAGCGGGGCCAGCGGCCTCTCGCGCCACGGGGATACCGCTGTCCACGTACCACCCCGCGGCGAAGCTGCTGCCCGTGAAATCGGGCGAACCCACCTGCGGTGCGGAGAAGTGGAAGAAGTCGCCCTGAATCCGCGTCGTGTCGACGTCGATGATCATGTAGCCCTTCTTGAGCACCTCGATCCAGCGGATGTGTGGGTTCCGGTCCCGGACCAGGGCCACGGTGGACTCGTCGAAAGACAGACCGGGCGAGGTCACGCCCGGAGTCACGAACTCGACCGCCACCGATCCGGCTCCGGTCTCCGGGTCGTAGCCCGAGTAGGGATCGGGCGTGAGCTCGTTGACGAAGGACGAGTGCACATCGCCGGTGAGCACGATGAGGTTCTCGAGCCCGCTGTCGCTGACGTGGGCCAAGAACCTGAGCCGTGCGTCCTCGTAGCCGTCCCAGGGGTCGGAGAAGAACGGCCGGTTGGGCTCGCCCTCCTCGCCCGGAGTCAAGATCATCTGGCCCATCAGAACCTGCTGCGCGAGCAGCTTCCACTGGGCCGTGCTCGCGTCGAGGCGCTCGTAACACCACTCCTCCTGCTCGGCCCCGAGCAGCTGACGGCCCGGCGCGTTGATCTGCTCGAGCCCGCCGGGCGCAGTCAGGGGGACCTGCTCCTCCCGGCCCTCGTAGCGCGTATCGAGGACGATGATGTCGACGAGGTCTCCGTAGGAGAGCCGCCTATAGACCCGCCCCGCCTCGCCCTCGCGGATCGGCAGCCACTCGAAGTAGGCCTGGGTGCCCGCAGCCCGCCTTGCAGCCCACTCGCCCTGCTCCATCGGATTGTGGTTCTCCGCACCGTCGACCCAGCCGTCATTGGCGATCTCATGGTCGTCCCAGGTCGCGATCATGGGGTGCTGACGATGGATCTCGTAGAGGCCCGGATCGCTGCGGTGCAGGCGATAGCGGGCCCGGTAGTCCTCGAGGCTCACACACTCGTGGGCAGGATCGAGACCGCGGATGTCTCCGTAGACCCCATCTCCAAACTCGTAAATGTAGTCGCCGACGTGGATCACCGCGGCGAGGTCGGCCCGCCCGGCGATCTCGTTGTAGGCGTGGTAGTAGCCGTGGGCGTAGCTCGCACACGAGACCAGGCCAAAGCGCAGGCGCTCGCTGGCCCCGGTCGGTGCGGTCCGCGTGCGACCGATGACGGATGTCCGGCCCTGGGCGTAAAAACGGTAGTAGTAGGTCACCCCGGCCTCGAGCCCGGCGACGTCGATCTTCATGGTGAAATCCCGCGCGCTGGTCGTGAGCTCGGGGATCGTGCCCGCCGCCACCCGGGCCTCGAAGTCCGAGTCGAGCGCGACCTCGAAGAACAGCTCCACCGACTCGTCCGCTCCCGCCGGCCGGACCCGCGTCCATAGGATCACCGCGTCACTGAGGGGATCCCCGCTCGCGACCCCGTCGGAGAACAGCGTCTGTGGACCGGGCTCACCCTCCCACTCGTAGACCGGGAGGTCATCTCCTCCGGTCCCTGTGTCCGAGTCACCGCTGTCGGTGTCGGTGCCAATCTCATCGTCCCCGTTGGGCTCCGTTGTACAGCCCGCCACAAAGGTGGGGATCAAGGTCGCCGCCGCACTCCACAGACCGGCGCGGCGCAGTAATTCTCGTCGTGAAATCGTCATGTCAATCTTACCAGTGCGACCAACACCCTATCACCCGAGCCGGGTGTCGGCTTTTGCGCCCGCCTGCGGGCCGACCGCGGACCCTAGCCCCCAGTCTCGGCTGGGACTGGGCTCGAACCATACCCTGCGCGTGTACGCAAAAGCAGTTGGATCCAGGGCCCTTCAAAGGCCACCCTTTGATTGACGCGAGCCCCGGCGGGCGCAACGATGGGCGCCTTCTCCGGTAGGGCGCATGACTGAACAAGTACAGCTGAGTTTCTCCTGCGATACGGACAGCGAGGTCCCCTGGGTCGTCAGCGGGCTGCAGTTCTCCGAGCACTTCAACCAGCCCTATCAGATGCGCCTCGAGATGCGCACCGACGACCCCCTGGCCGAGCCCACCAATATGCTCGGCCAACCCATCACCTTGACCATCGAGCGCGACGGCTTCACCCGTGAACTCGACGGGATCGTCGAGTGTGTCGAAGATGGACTCGCCGACAACAACCACCTGCTGGCCGCCCTGACCGTGGTCCCCGCCCTGGCGGCCCTCGGCTACCGGCGCAACAGCCGGATCTTCCAGGACATCTCGATCAAGGACATCCTCGTCGAGGTCCTCGAGGCCGCGCTCGGGCCCTACAACAGAGAGATCGACGTCGGCTTCCTCAACGCCGGCGACTATCCGCTCCAGGAGTACACGGTCCAGTATCGGGAGACCGACCTCGACTTCGTCCACCGGCTCATGGAGGAGTACGGCATCACCTACCGCTTCGAGCACGAAGGTGGGGCCGAGACCATGGTCTTGCTCGACAACGACTCGGGCTACGTCGACCTCGTGTCCCTCGGCAACGAGGACGGCATGGTGCCCATGGTCCTCCAGGGCGGAGGAGCGGGCGAAATCGAAGATCTGCGCGAGTTCTATCGCGAGTCCAAGCTGCGCTCGACCGTGGCCCGGACCACGGTCTTCGACTGGCTCGACCCGGCCTCGACCCAGGACGAAGAAGACGAGGAGTCCAGCCCCTTCGACATCCCCAACGGAGCCGAGATCGGGCCTGAGCGCGAGGACTACAACCACGACTCCCCGACCTCCATGTTCGGCTATCGCAGCGCCGGCCTGGACTTCAGCGAGGTCACCAACCAAGTCGGCCTACGCCGCAAGGTCCACCAGCGCGACGCGGTGACCTTCTCCGGCTTCGGCACGGCCACCCACATGGCCCCGGGGACCAAGTTCGAGCTCCTCGATCACCCCCAGGCCGACCTCAACGCCCACTACTTGGTGGTCGCGGTCGACCACGCTGCCGGTGACTTCGCGGATCCCAACAACCCGGAGGAGTCCTACACCAACCGCTTCCAGTGCGTCCCCCTCGATGTCGAGTGGCGACCCGAACGCAAGACCCCGCGCCCCCAGATTCCGAGCATGCAGACCGCGACCGTGGTCGGGCCCGCCGGCGAGGAGATCCACACCGACGAACACGGGCGGATCATGGTCCAGTTCCACTGGGACCGGCGCAAGAACTACAACGAGGAGGCCTCCTGCTTCGTCCGCGTGGTCCAGCCCTGGTCCGGCAACGGCTGGGGGTTCGTGTTTTTGCCCCGCATCGGCATGGAGGTCTCGGTCACCTTCCTCGAGGGTGACCCCGACCGCCCCGTGGTCACCGGCTGCCTCTACAACGGGGACCACGCCACGCCCCACGCCCTGCCCGGCAACAAGACCAAGAGCACCATCAAGACCCAGAGCTCCCCCGGCGGCGATGGTTTCAACGAGCTGAGCTTCGAGGACGCGGCCGGATCCGAGGAGATCTACATCCACGCCCAAAAGAACCTCAACGAGGTCGTGCTCGCCAACCACGACACCACCGTCGGCAACAACCAGACCAACAACGTCGACGTCGATCAGACCCAGACCGTCCACGGCAACCAGGTCGAGATCGTCGACGGCAACCAAGAGATGACGGTCAAGACCGATCGCACGGTCGTGGTCGTCGGTGCCTTCGACGAGCGGGTCGAGGGCGGTGAGACCCGCAACATCGCCTGTGGGGTCACCGAGAACATCATCGGTGGCGAGACCCGCACCGTCGCCGACGGCCATGAAGAGACCATCACCGGCGGCGAGATCCGCACGGTCACCGGCGGCATCACCGAGACCATCAACGGCGACACGACCTACAACCACCACGGCAACGTCACCGACACCACCGACGGGGTCTACACGCTCACGGCCACCGGCGGCCTCAACATCACCGCGCCGGCGGGCATGAAGGTCACGGTCCCCGGCGGTATCACCACGGTCGATCCCTCGTCGACCACCGAGGCCTTCTCCGTGTTCCAGAAGGTCGTCGGCGTCTCGAGCGAGGCGGTCGGCCTCAAGTACGGCGTGGTCGGCCTCAAGGTGGAGGCCGTGGGGACCGCCATCGCCGTCATCGCCGTCAAGATCGACATGGTCGGCTTCAAGGTCGATCTGTCCAAGATCAAGTACAGCAACAACCCCCTGTCCATCAAACAGGCGGCCACCAACCTGCGCAATGCGGCGTTCGGCGTCTACATGTACGGCTGCACTTTGTTCATGTGAGGCGATGAAAAAAATGTTCAGCCCTCCCGTACTCATCGCCATCGGCAGCATCGTCTTCACCCTGGTGGTGCTCGGTGTGTTTGTGCTCCCCGTGTTCGTCCGGGCCTGGGGCGAGGCCGCCGTGATCGCCAACGGCGTCGAGGCCAGCGCCACGATCCGCTCGGTCGAGGACACCCGGGCCCGGATCAACGAGGACCCGGAGGTCGACATCGTGTTGTGGGTCGAGCCTGCCGACACAGAGCCCTACGAGGCCAAGATCCGGACCGTGGTCTCGATCGTCGATCTGGTCAACTACCGCGTGGGCGCCAAGCTCCGGGTCAAGTACGACCCCGAAGACCCGAGCAAGGTCGCCATCGAGGGGCTCGCCCCCACGCCATGAAAGTCCTCAAACCCACCCGCCTCAGCGTGCTCACCCGCTGTTTCGAGCACCAGCGCCAGTTTCACCTTGGTGTCTCGGTGCTCGCCTTCGTGCCCCTGAGCGCGGACGGGCGCGGGCCCCTGCTCCCCGATGCCGCCATGTGGACCTTCGCCGGCGAGCGCATGGGCAAAGAGTGTGTCCTCGATGTGGGCATCCCCAAGTCGGTGGGCGAGTACCTCATCCACGGCTCGGCCTACGCCCCCGGCGGCCAGCCCCAGCCCTCCCTGCCCGTGCGCGCCCGGGTCGGCGGCCTTCAAAAATCGCTCAACATCGTCGGTGACCGCTACTGGCTCAGCGGCCGGCGGGCCAGCGAGCCCCGGCCGTTCTCGGAGATGCCCCTCGATTGGAGCCGGGCCTACGGTGGACCCGAGTACGCCCTCAACCCCCTCGGCCGCGGCCACGGCGAGACCGAGATCGAGGGCCAGCGGCTCCAGCTTCTGCCCAATCTCGAGCTGCCCGGCTACGAGGTCCAAAGCGCCGGCCAGGAGGGCCCCCCCGTGAGCTTCGGGGCCCTCGACCTGAGCTGGCCCCAGCGCCAGAGCCTGGTCGGCACCTACGACCAGGCCTGGCTCGAGAACCTGTTCCCCGGCTACGCCCACGACATCGACTGGAGCTTCTTCAACATCGCGGCCCCGGATCAGCGTCGATCCGAGTTTTGGGAGGGGGGCGAGGCCTACCAGTTCGACAACCTCCACCCGGACAAACCATCGCTGAGCGGCCGCCTGCCCAGCTACTTCGCCCGGGCCTTCGTCACCCGCGAGCTCCGGCCTCCCGACGCACCGCCTTGCCCCCCGGAGGACTCGGTCGAGACCCGCTTCGACGAGGTCCCCCTGCGCCTCCAGACCCTGTGGTTCTTCCCAGACGCCGAGCGGGCCGTGCTCATCTACCAGGGCTCGACCCCGGTCGGCACCGACGACGGCACCGACATCCGTCACCTCATGATCGCCGCCGAGGGCCTGGACCCCGCCCAGCGCCGGCCCATCGAGCACTACCAGCGGGTCTTGGCCGATCGCCTCGACCCCGAGACCGGCATGATGGCGGGCCTGCTCGACGCCGAGCTCCTGCCCGAGGACATGGGCGACGCCGAGGACGAAGGCGACGCCGAAGAGCGGGCCCTGAACACGGCCCAGGGGCTGCTCGAGGACAACCTCCACCGGCGAGCGATGCTCCAGCACGAGGCCACCATCGCCCAGCTCACCGGCTTGGGCATCGACCCGGTCATGTTCCCGGACCCGCCGGCCGCCCCCGCGCCCCCACCGACGATCGAAGAGCTCCCCGAAGTCCTCGAGAAAGCCATCGCCGACGCCAAGGCCACCGCCGCCGAACAAGAGGCCAAGCAGGCCGTGATCCGCGAGCAGATCGACGCCGCTGTCCGCGACGTCGGGGTGGATGCCGAAGAGATGCGGGCCAAGCAGGAGGCCGGACACCGAGGCCCGCCGATCTTCAGCGCCCAAGGCCAGCGCGCCACCTTGATCACGGCGATCAAGGAGTGCCGAGAGGTCGGCGCCGACGCGACCTCCTTCGAAGAGATGCTCGCCGATCCAGACACCCAGGCCCGCTGGGAGCAGGCCGAGCGCGACGCCCTGGACGCCTACGTGAGCGGCGCCCACCTCCAGGAGCCCGCCTTGCCCATGGACCCCGAGCGCGACGCCGTGGCCAAACAGGGGGTCCGCGATGCGATCGCCAAGGGCATCGACTTTGCGACCTTGGATCTGACCGGCGCCGACCTGTCCGACATGGACCTGCGCGACGCCGACCTCAGCGGGGCCCTGTTCGAGAGTGTGCGCCTCGACGGCAGTGACCTCAGCGGCGCCGACCTGTCCCGGGCCGTGCTCGCCCACAGCTCCTGCGTGGGTGCGATCTTCGACCGCTGCACCCTCACCCAGACCAACCTGGGCAAGGCCGACCTCAGCGACACCTCGCTCGTCGAGACCGACCTCCGTGGCGCGGTCCTGCAGGCCGCCAAACTGCGCGGCGCCAAACTGCGCGGCGCCGACCTGCGCGATGCCAATCTGCGCGAGGCCGACCTCACAAAGGCCGATGCCAGCGAGATCAAAACCGAAAATCTGATGCTCGTCGAGGCCGAGGTCGCGGGCCTGAGCCTGCGGGGTGCGCAGCTTCGCGAGGCTCTGTTTCTCAAGCTCGACCTCGACGGCTGTGACCTCTCGGGCGCCGACCTCAGCCGATCGGCCTTCCTCGAGTGCAGCCTCGAGTCCGCCAATTTTCGTGGGGCGACCATGCACAACACCCGCTTCGTCGAGGGCTGCAAGCTCTCGGGGGCGACCTTCACCGAGGCCCAGATGCCCGGCGCCAACTTGCGGGGCAGCATCATGGCCGGCTGCGAGCTCAGCAAGACCCTGCTCGACGGCGCCGACTTCAGCGAGTGCGACCTCAGTGGGGCCCGCTTTTATCAGGCCGTAGCCCGGGGGGCCCGCTTCGACAAAGCCGACCTGCGCGACGCCAACTTGATGTCGGCCAACTTGCTGCGGGCCTCGTTCATCAGCGCCGTCATCTACGGCGCCGACTTGCGGGCCACCAACCTCTACGGCGCCGACATGGCCCGGGTCCGCTCCGACCCACGCGTCCAGCTCGACGAGGCCAACCTGACCAAGGTCCGCGTCAACCCCACCTACGCCGAGGCCCCCGATGACCCCCGATGAACTCGTCGCCCAAGTCCACCGGGGCGAGCACGTGGAGGGGATCGACCTCCACGGTGCCCAGCTTGCGGGCGCCCAGCTCAGCGGTGGTGTGTTTCAAAACGTGGATTTCCGAGGCGCGACCCTGACCGGCGCGGCCCTGCGCGAGAGCCTGTTTTTCGGGTGTCGCTTCGACGAGGCCACGCTCGCGGGGGCCGACCTCCACCACGCCATGCTGCACGAGTCCTCCCTGGTCGGCGCCGACTTCCAGGGCGCGACCATGACGGCCACCAAGGTGCTCGAGACCGACGCCAGCGGGGCGAACTTTCGGGGCGCCGATCTGCGTGTGGCCGCGTTCACCAAAGGCGCGCTCACCGACGCCTGCTTCTCGGGTGCAAAGCTCGAGCGCTGCGTATTCCTCGAGTCCGATTTCGGCGAGGTCGACTTCTCGGCCACGCCCCTGGTCGCCGTCACCCTCATCGGCGCCGACCTGCGCAAGGCCAAACTCGACGGCGCCACCTTCGAGCGTGTGGTCGTGCTCGAGGGCGACCTCTCCCATCGCTCCTTGCGCGGGCTGAAGTTCCTCCACACCCAGTTCACCGACTCGAAGCTCGAGGGCACGGATTTCACGGGCGCGGACCTGACCCAGTGCAACTTCAAGGGCGCCGACATGCTCGGCTGCATCCTCGCCCAGGTCGTCGCCCCCAACGCCCTGTTCGTCGAGACGGACCTGCGCCAAGCCTCGTTCCTGCAGGCCGAGCTCGCCCAGTCGATCTTCATGGACGCGAACATGGAGCGGACCGAGTGCTCCGGCGCCGACATGCAGCAGTGCATCCTGCACCGGGCCCGCTGCGCCGACGCCCGCTTTGTGGGCACCAACCTGACCTACGCCGACTTCTCCCACGCCGACCTCAGCCGCGCCGACTTGTCGGGCGCGACCATGATGCGCACCAACCTGCATCTGATCCAGGACACGGACGCGCGGATTCCCAACCGCGCTCTCGCCCTCGACACCGATCCCGAGCTCGCCGCCGCCGAGCGCTGGCAGCCCAAATACTGAGAGGACCCCCTATGCACGCCCAAGACTTCGACACCCTCCGCCCCTCGAACGCCACTCCTGCGCCCGCTCTCCCCAGCCCCTCCCTCCACGCCCCGACCGGCGCCGAGCAGGGCGTGGCCACAGTGCTGCGGATCGATCCGGCAGGCGGCTCGGCGGGCGGCTGGTGGCTCGGCCAAGGCGTGAGCGAGAGCGGCGAGAGTGGAGCCCGCGAGCTCCTGGCCAAGCGCGCCGCCAGCTGTCTGATCGCCCCCGAGATCGGCGACCAGGTATGGATGGCCGGCGATCAGACCCACGGTGTGTTTGTGCTCGCTATCTTGGTCCGCCGGGACGCCGGGTCGAGCCCGAGCACCATCAGCGTCGAGGGTGACCTCGAGCTCAGGGCCGAGGGCGGCGTCGTGCGTGTGCGGGGCAGCGAGGGCCTCGAGCTCGGCACCCCCGCTCGCCTGAGCCTCAGCGCCGGAGAGCTCCACGCCCAGGCCAGCGTCGCCCGCTTCACCTTTGGTGAGCTCGCGGCCGTCGCCCGCAGGGTCTACGCCTCCCTCACCCGGGTCACCCACGTGGGCAAGCTGCTCGAGCTGCTTGTCGACAAGGTCACCCAGCGCAGCCAACACAGCGTCCGGGCGATCGCCGGGGTCGACCACACCCAGGCCGGGACCATCAGCCTCGAGGCCACCCACGACGCCCACATCCGAGCCGAGCGTGCGCTCATCAACGGCAAGGATCTGGTCAAGATGGACGGCGCCCAAATCCACTTGGGCTGAGCGACCTGGCCCCACCCACTCGGCCCCACCCACCTCGAATCCACAGTTCACACCCAGGAGCATCACCACAATGTTCGCCAATACCCAGATGATGGGCATGGACACGGGCTTCCCCGACGTCTGCCTGACCCCGACCCCCGCCGGCCCCGTGCCGATCCCCTATCCCAACATCGCCATGGGTCCCATGGGCGTGCCCGCGGCCTACAAAGTCCTGTTCATGGCCACCCCCGCCCACAACTTGTCGACCAGCGTGCCCCTGACCAACGGCGACAACGCCGGTGTCGCCACGGGTGTGGCCTCGGGCATGGTCATGGGCCCCTCGCGCCACCTCACCGCGGCCTTCACCGTGCTCGTAGGCGGCATCCCGGGCACACGCCTGACCAGCGTGTCGCTGCAAAACTCGACCAACTGCCCGGGCGCCCGCATCGTCCCCAGCCAGGTCAAGGTCGTCCTGCTCGCGCCCTGAGTTCGGCACCC
>Ga0256845_1001381_pt1 | contig 19639 bp, 17 predicted proteins | sample RiftiametaG_FD_189101 | JGI IMG/M metagenome (GOLD analysis project Ga0256845, IMG submission 189101) | Tube worm associated microbial communities from hydrothermal vent at the East Pacific Rise, Pacific Ocean - Riftia | ecosystem: Host-associated > Annelida > Integument > Unclassified ...
GGAGAGCTTGGGCTGGAGAGCTTGGGCTGGAGAGCTTGGGCTGGAGAGCTTGGGCCTGAGCTGGGCCGCGTTAGCGGGGGCGGTCGAAGCCGAGGGGGGCGACGACCGTGCCGAGGGGGGCGCCACAGATGACGCGCCTGACGTTGCCGGGGTTGAGCATATCAAACACCACGATCGGGAGCTCGTTCTCGCGGCACAGGGAGATCGCGGTCGCGTCCATGACGTGGAGGTTCTTGGACAGGACCTCGATGTAGTCCAGCTGCTCGTAGCGGACGGCGTCGTCGTGCAGGAGCGGGTCCTTGTCGTAGATCCCGTCCACCCGGGTGGCCTTGAGCAGGACCTCGGCGTTGACCTCCATGGCCCGGAGGGCCGCGGCCGTGTCGGTGGTGAAAAAGGGGTTGCCCGTGCCGGCGGCGAAGATCACGACGCGGCCTTTCGCCAGGTGTCGCGTGGCCCTTCGGCGGATGTAGGGCTCGGCGATCTCCTTCATCTCGATGGCCGAGAGCACCCGGGTCTTGACCCCGCGGCGCTCGAGCGCGTCCTGCATGGCGATCGCGTTCATGACCGTGGCGAGCATGCCCATGTAGTCGCCGCTGGTCCGGTCCATGCCGGCGGCCGAAGCCTTGAGGCCGCGGAAGATGTTGCCGCCGCCGATCACGAGGGCGAGCTCGACGCCGAGGGCGACGACCTCCTCGAGCTCCTCGGCGATCGCCTCGAGGACATCGGGATCGATGCCGTAGCCGACCTTGCCCTGGAGGGCTTCGCCGGAGAGCTTCAGCAGGACACGTTTGAAGCGGGGGGAGTCGGGGTCGTTGAGGTCGGGCACGGGGTCGTCGGGGTGGGGTGGGGGTCCCCAGGTACAGCGCAGCGAGCGTTTCGTTTGGGGCCAGATACACAAAAACGGGGCCGAAGCCCCGTTTGAGCAGCTCAGCTGCCGGCGATCGCCGCGACTTCCGCGGCGAAATCTTCGCTCTTCTTTTCGAGCCCTTCGCCGAGCTCGTAGCGGACGAAGCGGCGGATCTTGACGTTCTCGCCGACCTTGGCGATCAGCTCCTTGAGCACGTCCTCGATCGTCTTCTTGTCGTCCTTCACGAACTTCTGCTCGAGCAGGACGTTCTCCGAGTAGTACTTGTTGATCTGTCCGTCGACGATGCGGTCGACGATCTTCTCGGGCTTGCCGTCGTTGATGGCCTTCTCGCGCAAGATGCCGCGCTCGGCCTCGACCTTGGCCGTGTCCATGCTGTCGCGGTCGAGGGCCTGGGGGTTCATGGCCGCGACCTGCAGCGCCACGTCCTTGCAGAAGGCCTGGAAGTCGGGGTTCTTACCGACGAAGTCGGTCTCGCAGTTGACCTCCAAGAGCACGCCTACGCGGCCGCCGTGGATGTAGCTGAGTATGGAGCCCTCGGTGGCGATGCGGCCGGCCTTCTTGGCGGCCTTCGAGAGCCCCTTCTTGCGGAGGAAGTCGACGGCCTTGTCCATGTCGCCGTCGACTTCTTTGAGCGCCTTTTTGCAGTCGAGCATGCCCGACTGGGTGCGCTCGCGGAGCTCTTTGACCATCGCTGCAGTGATTTTCATGATTCTCGCTCCTGGCTTTCTCGGACTCAGGCGCTGGGCGCGGGGGTGATGGGGGCCTTCTTCTCCTCGACCTCGGGGGTCGCGGCGGCCTCGGGAGCGGGCAGCTGGGTGCGGCGCGAGACGAGCTCGACCTTGGGACCGTCGCCACCGGTGGTGACGCGGATCGGGGCGGGCGCGGGGGCGACCTCGGCCCGGGCGACCGCGCGCTGCTTGCCGAGCTTGTGGCCCTCGGCCGCGGCGTTGGCGATGGTGCCCGTGATCAGCTTGATCGAACGGATCGCGTCATCGTTGCCCGGGATGATGTACTGGATCGAGTTGGGATCGGCGTTGGTGTCGGCCAGCGCGATCACGGGGATCTGCAGGCGGTTGGCCTCGGCCACGGCGATGTGCTCTTTGGCGGGGTCGATGATGAACAGCGCGCCCGGGAGCTTGGGCATGTCCTTGATGCCGCCGAGGTTGCGCTCGAGCTTGGCGCGCTGGCGCTCGAGCTGGAGGACCTCTTTCTTGGTCAGCTTCTCGTAGGTGCCGTCCTCGGACATCTTCTCGATGTGGCGCAGCTTGTCGACCGACTGGCGGATGGTCTTCCAGTTGGTCAGGGTGCCGCCGAGCCAGCGGGCGACGACGAAGTACTGACCGCAGCGACGGGCCTCTTGGATGAGCACGTCTTGGGCCTGGCGCTTGGTGCCCACGAACAGGATCGGCTGACCCTCGGCGGCGACCGAGCGGACGTAGGCGTAGGTCCGGCGCAGAAGCTTGGCGGTCTGCTGGAGGTCGATGATGTGGACCCCGTTGCGGGTGCCGAAGATGTACGGTTTCATCTTCGGGTTCCAGCGCTCGGTGCGGTGGCCGAAGTGGACGCCGGCCTCGAGCAGCTGGCGGATCGTGATGATCCGCTGGGACTCATCCATCATGGTGTTTTCGCCGTTCTCGGCGGGGGTGGTCTCGGACATTTCGGTGTTGCTTTCTTGCGTTGTGCCGCTGCCCCGCTCGACGAGGTCCCCCACCGCTCTCGCGGCACGCAGGTTTCCTCTCCAGGGGCATGTGGGATGAAAAATTCGGCGTTTGGTACCACGGCCCTCGGAGCGCGTCCAGGGACCCGGGTCCCCGGTCCGCCGCCGGCTTTGGGCGCTGGTCTGCCCCCGGGTCCGGGCGCCGGCCTGCCGCCGGGTCCGGGCGTCGGTCTGCGACCGGTTCCGGCATCGGGTCTCGGCATCGGGTCCGGGCGCTGAAATCGCGCGATCCACGGATCACGTGAGCGGAGCCACGTCTGTCCTGGCTGCTGAAATTCCCGGCTTTGTTACGCTGGGCCCACCGCCATGTCGATCTTCGCCTCGCGCCTTCGCTGCTCCTCCCTCGTGTCTGGGCTCCTCGCCGCTGCCTTGCTGTGCTCGGGATGCGCCGCGAGCTTCGGGCCGAGCGCGAACGTGGGCTTCGGGGTCGATCTCGACCGACCCGAAATGCGCCAGTTCGCCGTGGCCTCGGGCATGACCGAGGTCGAGAGGGACGTGAGGATCGCCAGCGGGCCCCCCGATCGCAGGGAGGTCACGCCAGTATTGATGTGGACCGGGATCGGGGTCGGCACGGTCGCAGCCGGGGCCTCCGTGGGCTTTGGGATCGCGGGCTACGTGGCCAAGAACCAGCTCGCCGACGGCTACGCAGGTGGCGGTTTGAACGGTGAACAGCGCGACGACCTGATCACCAAGGGGGAGCGCCGCAACAACTTGGCGGTCGCCACGGCCAGCATCGCCGTGATCGGCTACGCACTGGCGGTGGTCAGCGCGGCCGTCGACTGGAATCGCTGCGGACCGCTGGCCAAGAAAAAACGCCACTGCCGCGAAGCCGGGCGCTGAGCCGCGCGCTCGCTGCTGAGTGAAAGCGGCCGCGGGAGCGCCGTTGTTCAGCTGCACGGGTGGCGCACCGCTCCACTTTCAACCGAGCCCCTCGGTCCCTGCGTCCACTGTCTGGGCGGAGGAGCGCGGGGTCTCGGAGCCCGCGAACAGTCCCGAACGCGGGCGCTCCGGTTCGCACCAGGGGCGGTGTAGCCAACCGTGCGTCTGCACTACCATCGCCACAGGTGGACCACCCACACGAGCCCGAGACCGAGACCGAGACCGAGACCGAGACCGAGACCGAGGGCGGGTCGCTCGGTCTCGAGGCGCTGGTGGCCTCGCGCGTGGGTCTGCTCGGTGTCCTCGCCCTGATCGCCCTGGTCCACCTGCCCCTGTTGAGTTTCGGGCTGATCTACGACGACGGATGGACCCTGCGCAGCAACGGTTTTCTGCGCCCGGGGCACTTCGAGCTCGGTCTCTTGTTCTCGCCCGAGGGCATGGCCCGCCATATCCCCGACGTGTTCCGCCCGACCTCGGTGGTGTTCGACATGCTCAGCTACCGCCTGCTCGGGCTCCAGCCGTGGGCGCAGCACGGACTGTCGGTCGCCCTGCACCTCGGGGTCTGCGCTGTGCTCGCTCGGTTGCTGACCAGGCTCGGGGCCCCGCGCAAGCTCGCGCTCGCGAGCACGGCCTGCTTTGGGCTGCTGGCGATCCACGCCGAGGCCGTGGCCGTGGTCTCGTTTCGAGAAGATCTCTTGGCCGCCCTGCTCGGGCTCGCGGCTGTGCTCGCCGGCCTGCGCTGCCTCGCTGCCGTGGACGAGGCCGCGGTCTCTGGATCGGAGGGAGCCCCTCCTCCCCCTGTTCGGCGCGCTCGAGGGCGCGCCCGAGCGTTGGGCTGGTGGGTGGTGACGGTGGTGAGCATGGCCCTGGCCTGTGGGGCCAAGCTCTCGGCTGCACCACTCGTGCTCGCGCTGCCCCTGCTCGCGTGGATCGATCCCTGGGCGCGTGGGGGGCCGAGTGAGGGCGGCAGTGCGCAGGCCGTCCAGCTGCGTGGACGTCGGCTGGCGCTGGGGTTGGTCGTGCTCGCGCTCGGCATCGGTGTCGGCCTGGCCCTGGGTCAGCGCGCCCTCGTCCACGGTGGGCTCAGCCCCTACGGCCTCGACAACCCGCGGGTGTTGGCGACCCGCGTCGGGCTCGGCCCCGTGCTCGCGGCCTCGCTGCAGATCCACCTGGCCTACCTCCAACAGATCGTCCTGCCGATCGGACTCTCGCCCGAGTACGTCGACCGTGGGGCCGACTGGCTCGCACCCGAGACCCTCGTGGCCGGCACAGTGTTGCTTGGTCTGCTGGTCGGCGCCCTGTCGCCCGGGGGCCGGCGGCGGGCTCCGCTGTGGAGCTGGGGCCTGCTGCTTTGGGCGCTCGCCTGTGTCCCGACCAGCAACCTCGTCGGTCTGCCGAATATGCGGGCAGATCGGTTCATGTACCTGCCGAGCCTGCCCTTGTGCGTGGCGATCGCGGCCGGGCTCCTGCGCCTCGGTGCGTGGATCGAGCGTAGGGTTGGGGCTGGACAGGGACCTCCGGGTGCTCCGGGTGCACGCGCCTGGATCCCCCTTGCTGTGTTCCTCTTTGCCCAGGGTTCGTCGGGGCTGGCCCAGGCCCGGGTATACGTGAGCAACACCACACTTTGGCAGACGGCTGTACGCCGGGCCCCTGACTCTGCGCGGGCGCACGCGCTGCTCGGGGTGGCGCGGGTCAACGCGGGTCGGCGAGCCGAGGGACTCGCGCCCGGGGTGGCGCAAGCCGCAGCCCGGGACTGTGAGACCGCGCGCGCGCTGGATCCCGAGTACGAGCTCCCCGAGCTGTGCTTCGCCACCTTGGCGGTGGCGCAGCGCGACTGGGCCCAGGCCTATGTCCACAATCTCGCGGCCATCGAGCGCAGCGTCGATCGCAATGATCGTCCGATCGCAGCGCTCGCTCAGCTGGCCCTCGATCTGCCGGGCCCGTGGCTCGCCGAGCATCCGGAGCTGGGTGGAGACCGGAGGGCTCTGGCGGAGCAGATCGTCGACCGCGGATTGCGCGCGTATCCCTATTCTCCCGATCTGCACGCGGCCGCGGGTCGCGTGTTTCATCGCATCGGTGAGCCCGAGCGCGCCCTCGATCTCTATCGGCGTGCAAGGTCGCTGCGGCCCGAGCGTTGGGAGACCGTCGTCTTGGGGGTGGAACTCGCCCTCGATCTCGGCGATGCTGCCGCGGCTCACCACACCTGGTGGGCCGAGCAAAAACTGCTCACTCGCGCAGACGCCACGACGCGAAGCCGGATCAATCGACGCCTCGCTGCCGCCCGCACGAACCCCAATTTCTCTCTGTTACACTCTTTGCTCAGCTCCGGAGTCTTCCCCGATGACCCCTAAAAAGTTCTACGCGTTCCTCGTCATCGCCGCGCTCGCCATCACCTTCGGTGGCATGGCCTGTGGCGACTCCATTGAACAACTCGACAAGCTCGACGAGACCCTCGGCGCGACCTGAACCGGCCTGACCTGGGCCGGCCTGACCTGACCTGACCTGGGCTGGCCTGGGCCGGCCTGACCTGAGCCGGCCTGGTCAAAGCGATCGGGCCGAAGCAGTCCCTCCAGATCGAGTTTCCCGGTCGGCCTCTCGGCTGGCCTCCCCCCTTCGAAGGCGAGCTCGCGCTCGTCTTTCGCATTGGTTCAAGTGGGGGGAAAAACCGAGGCCCAAAACCAAAACACAGAGGCCACCCGCGATCGCGGGTGGCCTCTGTGTTCTCGGGGCCTGTGTTCTCGGGGCCTGTGGCCGCGAACTCAGGCCGGCTTGGCCATGTTGCGCAGCACGGTCTGCAAGATGCCGCCGTTTTTGTAGTAGTCGACCTCGACCGGCGTATCCAGGCGGACCACCGTGTCGAACTCGACCGTGCTGCCGTCGGCCTTGGTGGCCGTGACCTTCAAGGTTTGGAGCGGCTCGACCGCGTCGCTGACGGGGATATCGAAGGACTCGCTGCCGTCGAGGCCGAGCTCGTCCGCACCCTCCCCATCCTTGAAGCACAGGGGCAGGACACCCATGCCCACGAGGTTGCTCCGGTGGATACGCTCGAAGCTCTTGGTGATGACCGCCTTGACGCCGAGCAGTAAGGTGCCCTTCGCGGCCCAGTCGCGGCTCGATCCGGTGCCGTACTGGGTGCCGCCGAGGACCACCAGAGGCGTGTTCGAGGCCACGTACTTCATGGCCGCGTCGTAGACGAACTCGACCTCGCCCGTGGGCAGGTAGGTCGTGTAGCCGCCCTCGGTGCCGGGCGCGAGCTGGTTGCGGATCCGGACGTTGGCGAAGGTGCCGCGCATCATGACCTCATGGTTGCCGCGCCGGCTGCCGAAGCTGTTGAACCCGGCCTTGGGCACGCCCTTGTCGATCAGGTACTTGCCGGCTGGTCCGTCCACGGGGATCGAACCCGCGGGGCTGATGTGATCGGTGGTCACCGAGTCGCCCAGCTTGAGCAGGACCTTGGCCCCGGAGATCGGCTGGATCGGCTGGATCGCGGGGGTGATGCCCTGGAAAAAGGGCGGGTGCTGGATGTAGGTCGACTCGCTGTTCCAGGGGTAGAGATCGCTGTCGGCGACCGCGATGGCGTCCCAGCGCGGCTCGTTGGTGACGTCCCCATACTGGGTCCGGAACATCTCCGGGAGGATGGCCGAGCGGACCACCGCGCGCAGCTCCTCGTCGCCGGGCCAGATGTCCCGAAGGTAGACGTCGACCCCGGCCGCATCCCTGCCCAGGGGGTCGGTCTCGAAGTCGATCTTCAAGGTCCCGGCGATGGCGTAGGCGACCACCAAGGGCGGGCTGGCGAGGTAGCTGGCCTTGACCTTGTTGTGGACCCGGCCCTCGAAGTTGCGGTTCCCGGAGATCACCGAGCCGGCCACGATGTCGCCCGCGCTGATGGCCGCGTCGATCTGCGCGGGCAGGGGGCCCGAGTTGCCGATGCAGGTGGTGCAGCCGTAGCCGACCAGGGCGAAGCCGAGGGTCGCGAGGTCCTCGCTGAGGCCGGCCTTGTCGTAGTAGTCGGTGACCACGCGCGAGCCGGGCGCGAGCGAGGTCTTGACCCAGGGTTTGGTGTCGAGGCCCCGGGCGACGGCGTTGCGGGCGAGGAGGCCCGCGGCCAGCATGACGGCGGGGTTGCTCGTGTTGGTGCACGAGGTGATCGCCGCGATGACGATGTCGCCGTGCTCGAGCTCGAAGCCCAAGCTCGGGATGTCGACTTTGGTGTCGAGCTCGGACTCGGAGAGGCCGTGGCCGTGGAAGCCCCGCTCGGCCGTCAGGCTCTCGCGGAAGTGGGTCTTCATCTGCGAGAGGTTGACCCGATCTTGGGGGCGCTTGGGTCCGGCCAAGGCCGGGTCGACGTCGCCGAGGTCGAACTCGAGGGTGTCCGTGAACTCCGGGTCCGGGGTCTGTGCCGTGCGGAACATGCCCTGGGCGCGCAGGTAGGTCTCGACGTCTTTGACGTGGCCCTCGTCGCGGCCGCTGAGGCGCAGGTAGGCCAGGGTCTGCTCGTCGACGGGGAAGAACCCACAGGTCGCCCCGTACTCCGGCGCCATGTTGGCGATCGTCGCCCGGTCGGCGAGCGAGAGCCGGTCGAGGCCCGGGCCGAAGAACTCGACGAACTTGCCGACCACGCCCTTCTCGCGCAGGAGCTCGACGATGCGCAGGGTCATGTCGGTGGCCGTGACCCCGGCTTTGAGTCGACCGTGAAGCTTCACGCCGATCACGTCGGGGGCGAGCATGTACACGGGCTGGCCGAGCATGACGGCCTCGGCCTCGATCCCGCCCACGCCCCAGCCGAGCACGCCCAGACCATTGATCATGGTCGTATGGCTGTCGGTGCCGACCAGGCTGTCGGGGTAATAACGGTGCTCGGGGCCGTCTGGGCCCTGGGTCTCACGGTGAAAGGCGACGTCGGCGATCCACTCGAGGTTGACCTGGTGGACGATGCCGCGGCCGGGGGGGACCGCCCGGAAATTGTCGAGGTTTTGCTGGCCCCACTTGAGGAACTCGTAGCGCTCTTTGTTGCGCTTGTATTCGATGTCGAGGTTCTTGAGCAGAGCGTCCGGGTGGTGCCCGTCGACGTCGACCTGCACCGAGTGGTCGATGACCAGATCGACGTTGACGGCCGGGTTGACCTTGGCAGCGTCGCCGCCGAGTTCGACCATGGCGTTGCGGCACGCGGCGATGTCGACCACCGCGGGTACACCCGTGAAGTCCTGGAGGATCACACGTGCCGGAATGAAGGGGATCTCGCTGCGCTCGGCCTGGGGCGTCCAGCCGGCGATGGTTCGGACGTCTTCGTCGCGGACCAAAAACCCGTCGTGGTTGCGCAGCGCGGACTCGAGCAGCACGCGGATCGAGAAGGGGAGTTTGTCCAGCTTGGTCCATCCGGCGGCCTCGAGGGCCGCGAGCTTGTAGATGACGCCTTTGCTGCCATCGGCGAGGTCGATGGAGTCACGAATGTCGGAGGGGAGTGCACTTGCCACGAGTGGTTGCCTATCGTTGGAGTGGGCGTTGGGTTGGGCCCTCGGTGGACCCCGGCCCGGTTTGGGCGGGGGTGCCGAGCGGCCGGACTATAGCGCACAGGTGGGGTCTGGTCAGGGACTCGCTTTGGTGTAGCGTTCGACGCGTGGCCAAGCCCAAACGTGTCCAAAGCGGGGTCAGCACCTCCGACCTGGTCCTGTCGGCGCACCTCGGGGAGAACGCAGAGCTGTTCCGTCAGATCATGGCCCTGCACGTCCCCGCAGGCAGCGAGGTCGCCGACGTCACCTATGGCAAGGGGGTGTTTTGGCGCAAGATCCCATCGGGAACCTACTCGCTCTCGGTCTCCGACATCGAGCTCACGAACGCGCCGCGCGATCCCGCGGTCCGCTATCACGACGGGGTGGACTGCCGAGCGCTGCCCTACGCCGACGCCAGCCTCGACTGCCTGGTCTTCGATCCGCCCTACATGGAGGGCTTCTTCCGGAGCAGACAATCTCAGCGAGCGGGCTCGGGGAGCCACGCCGCGTTTCGGGAGGCCTACGCCGACGGGCGCGATTACAACCCCGGCAAGGCCGGCCCCAAGTGGCACGACGCGGTCACCGATCTCTACCTTCGGGGGGGGCTCGAGGCCCGACGTGTGCTCCGCCCCGGGGGGGTGCTGATCGTCAAGACCCAGGACGAGGTCAGCGCCAACAAACAACGCCTGACCCACGTCGAGGTGATCACCGGCTACGAGGACATGGGCTTCTACTGCAAGGACCTGTTTGTGCTCGTGCGCAACAACAAGCCCGGGGTCAGCCGCATCAAGAGACAGGTCCACGCGCGCAAGAATCACTCCTACTTCCTGGTGTTCGTACTGTGGAAGGGCCGGGGGCGCCGGCCCACGAGCACCCGCTTCTCCCCCGAGCGCGAACCCGGCGAGACCTGAGCTCGGCGCTGGGACCACACAGGGACAGGGCCCCGACCGGAAGGTCGAGGCCCTGTGAACCCTCGAAGGGAAAGTCGCCCGTGCGGGAGCGACTGGCCGCTAGTTGCTCGGCGTACCGCCGACGGCCTTGAGGGCCGCGCCGGTCATGTCCGAGTAGGTGTAGGCGCCGACCAGCCCGTTGTAGGAGGTCACGACCCCGGTCGTGGGCTCGACCCGGTGTGCACCGTTGCCGTTGACGGCCCAGATGAAACCTGCCGGGTCGATGCTGACCCCGTAGGAGGTCGGTGTGGGCCAGTTGTAGATGACCTCGAAGGTCTCCCGGTCGACTCCGCGCACGCCGGTGGAGCCGAGCCAGATCAGCCCGCCCTCCTCGGCGTCGGCCATACATCCGGCGGTCCATCCACCCTCCAGCTCCCCGCTGACGGTCCACATCTCGGTCGTGGGGTCGAAGCGGGCCAGGCGGCTGGCGCAGTTCCAGACGTAGCCGTCGACGTCGACGGTCATGCCGTACCAGTGCGAGCTGGCTCCGGCCGAGGTCGGGCCGTCCCACACGCTGACCTCGAAGGTCTCCCGGTCGACTCGGACCAGGTGGTTGCCGGTCGCCCAGCCGGTGCCCCAGAAGTTGCCCTCCGAGTCGACCGCGGCGCCGTAGATGCCGTAGGAGTCCGCCTTGAGGCCGGGGATGGGGATGGTCTGGACGATCTCACCGGTCTCGCCGTCGAGCATGATGACCTCGTCGTCGCCCTGGCCGTAGCGCCCGGCCGTCCACAACATCTCGTCTTCCCACGCGCAGGTGTTGGGGTTCCAGATCCCCGGCGCCCAGGCCAGAGGCCGCTGGCTGGTGTAGGTGAAGGGGGTGTGCCAGGCCCGGCATTCCTCTTGGTCCCAGGCCAGGGCCGTGTTGTTGAGCGAGGTCTGGATGCCGGGGGTGCCGTTGGTGTCCTGGCACTCCTCTTCGTTGGCGTAGAACTTGGTCACCCCGCCGTTGCGGCTGGCGACCGCCGCGTGACCGCTGAGGCTCACCGATGTTCGGGATGGGCTGCCCTGGCCGTCGGGGCGGACCTGGTAGCGCCCGACCTCGAGCACGGTGGCCGTATCGATCTTCGAGATTGTGCCCTCGGAGCTGTTCGCGGCCCACAGGTATGAAAACTCGGGGTCGCCCTCGCCTCCGCAGCCGGGCGCGCCCCCATCGGGGAGGCCGCCGAGGTCCCACTTGGGACCGCCGTCTCCCCCGGTGCCCGTGGTGCTGGTCGTACCCGGACCCGTGGTCCCGGAGGTCGTGGTCCCGGAGGTCGTGGTCCCGTCTTCACCGTTGGTGGTTCCGCTGTCGCCGGATCCGCTGGCGCTCTCGCCATCATCGCTGTTGCTGTCGCCGGTACCGATGCCGTCGCCTTGGCTGTCACCCCGCTCGGTGTCTCGGCTCGAGCCGTCGTCTCCACAGCCGAGGGCCATCACCGAAGTCACAACAATTACTGAAGCCAAACGAGTATTCATAAACATTGGAGCCCTGTAGTGATTGAATCACAGCGCAGAGATTCGATCAAAGTCTCTCGCCTTTTCTGGATTACGATTCAACACGAGGGTTGAAGGCATGCATATCCAATATTTTCAGGAAATAGGGTAGCTTCGTCGGAGTTCGTGGGCCGCGCCGGTAGGGCTGTGGTGTGCGCTGTACTCGCGTACGCCATTGCAGGTGCTCGTTTGAGACAGCGCGCCCTCGAATCGGCTGTCACTCCAGGGCCTCAGAGTCCCGCCGCGATCGCCTGGATCTCCACGAGCAGCTCCTCGCCGGTGATGTTGTCGAACCCGCTGCCCGTGCCGTGGTTGGTCGAATAGACGATCTCCATGCTCCGACGTGGGACCACGATGTCGAAGCCGCGGGTGAGCCCGAAGGGCGAGTCGTCCCAGGTCCCGGGTGTGGGCATGGTCTCGCCGTCGCCCACACACCAGCCTTGGGTGCTCCCGTGGCTGTCCAAGAAGTCACGGCACTCGGCGGCGGTGCCAGGTTGGCCGAAGCCGCTGGCCTCGAGCACCCAGATGATCTCGGCACCGGCATCGATGATCTGCTGTTCGACTTGCACGACCGAACCGGTGTGCTGGGCGCAGCTCGGTCACCACGCGGGGACCGAGATGAACACGAGCAGGTCGTGCACGCTCCAGTCGATGACCGGGTCGGTGTCGCAGGGCGCAAGGGCGAGATCGAGGACCGCCGTGGTCCCGTCGGCTCGGTTGGCGCTCGGCCACGCGTAGGGGCTCAGAACCGCGCCGAGGGCCATGGGTTCGGCCGCACCCTCGGGGTAGGTGCAGGTCGAACTCGTCTCCCCCCGATCCCCCTCGGTCTCCGGGTCCTCATCACTCGAGTCGCCCACACCGAGATCGGCCGCATCACCGTCTTGATCGAGCTCATCGACGTTATTGGCACAACCCGTGAGTGCCGTGCCCGAGATGATCGTGAGGGCAGTGAGGACGACGAGGGTGCTGCGAGACACGGCGTCACCCTATCACTTCGGCCTGTTAGGGTCCGCCGATGCATCCACGACTGATCGCGCTCACCCTCTGTCTCGCCCTGCCCAGCCTCGCCTGTGACAAGGCCGAAGAGAAAAAGACCGACGATAAAAAGGCCGACAAAAAAGCGGACGCCGACAAGAAGGCCGACAAGAAGGCCGGCGCCGAGGTGCCCAAGGAGGAGGCCAAACCCGAGCCCACCAAGGTCGAGAAGATCGATCTCTCGACCCTGAAGGTCGCGACCGAGGGGTGGGAGGGCGAGTACAACGAGGCGCTCGAGGGCTGGACCTTCGAGAAGTACACCCCGGCCGGAGACGGCACCAACGAGCCGAACAGTTTCTACGTCGACTTCATGCCCGATGACGTACCCCGGGAGGTCGCCGACTACGCCAAGAAGCTCCAGGAAGACGAGGACTTCCAGGACTTCGGCAGCATGTATTCGAAGGTCGACAGCCAAGACGCCCTCGACGGCGACAAGGGCTGGTTGATCATCGGAACCAGCAAGGACACCTCCGACAACGAGGAGTCGCCGGACTTCGTGCTCTACCGCGCCGACAAGAACATCTACTGTCGCGGCGGGGCGTTCGTGGATGTGAAGTGGCGCGACGAGGCGATCGCCGCCTGCAAGGCGCTCTGACCCGAGAGCCGCGGGGACATGTTCACGAGACAGCGCTCGGCGATCGCCGAGCGCTGTCGCTGTTGTGGGGGTCGGCGATGAAGGTCCCGCCGACGACGTGCATGGTGGTGCTGTCGGTCTGACCCGAGAGCTCGCACAGGGCCATCAGCAGGAACACGAGGGGGGCGTTTTCGATCAGGTTCGCGTGCGCTCGAACGGCGCGCTCGACCTCCCTGAGACCGCCATCGCCGAGACTCACCTTGTGTTTGCGCCGCGCGACAGAGACGTTCGCAGCGAGGCCCACGGCCATGAGCGCGCTCAGGCCTGCGCAGAGGAGGGTGGCAGTAGGGATCATGGCGCGTGGACAGTAGCAATCCTGCGCTCGAGGCTCGGGTCGGGAACGGAGAGGGGGATGCGGTCATATGGTGGATCAACGGACGGAGAAAGTGGAGCCGCAGGCTTGAATGCCTGATGAAAATACCGCGATCTTGGTTACACTCCGCCGATGCGCTGCTTCACGACAGTCTTGTCTTTGTCATCGTCCCTGGTTCTTCTCGGTGCCTGTTCGACCGGATCTGGAGATGACGACTCCGCGACCACGTTTGCGACCACTGGCGAAGAGACCGGCGACGAGGAGTCGAGCGGTGACGAGGTCGGGACGGAGACCGAAACCGAGACGACTTCGGGCGAGACGGAGACCGAAACGGAGACCTCGGGCGAGACGGAGACCGAAACGGAGACCTCGGGCGGGGTCTGCGGTGACGGTCAGGTCGACGAGGGCGAAGCCTGCGATCTTGGGGCGCAAAACAGCGACACGGGCGAGTGCACGGTCGACTGCGCCCTGGCGGTCTGTGGTGACGGCTTCATCCAAGATGGGGTCGAAGACTGTGACGACGGCGGCGAGTCCGGGGCCTGCGATGCCGACTGCAGCTCGGTCCTGTGTGGTGATGGGGTGGTCAACATGAGCGCCGGGGAGACCTGCGACGACGGCAACATGGACGACACGGACGCCTGCGTGGGTGTCTGCGTTGCTGCGGTCTGTGGCGATGGCTTCGTGTGGGCCGACAACGAGGTCTGTGACGACGGCAACGACATCGAGAACGACGCGTGCTCATCGATGTGCGTCCCGCCGGCTGGGAGTTGCAAGGACATCTTGGCTGCCGTACCCGACGCGGAGAATGGCCTGTACGTCATCGACCCGGACGGCGAGGGCCCGGGGGCGGCCATCGAGGTGTTCTGTGACATGAGCACCGATGGAGGAGGCTGGACTCTGATCCTCAATCGGGTCGTCGACTCGGACAACCTCGGCCAGGCCGATCTCGACGCGAGCTCGGGCACCCCAGACCTTCCGCGGGCGACCAACTGGCAGTTCGACATCGCGCTGTTCTGGGCGGACGCCGAGAGTTTCGTGTTCGCGGACAAGGAGAACGCCGACTGCCCCGACTGCGCGATCGCGGATTACGACGCGGCCATCAAGGTCCCGCGCCCGAACGCGGGGGCGTGGTCGAAAGCCTGCCCAGGCAGCTCGGGCGGGGTCGATGTCGAGAAGTTGGTCGGGCCGCCCGGAAACGGCCAGGCGTTTCAGTGTGGGGCCTCTCTCGGCTGGGGGAGCTGCTCGGGGAGTGTGTGTCACTACGGCGTCCATAGCACCGACACGGCTGGCAACGGCTCGTGGTCGCAAAATGGCTGGAACGAGATGCATTTTCCGTCGTCCTACTCGAGCTACGCCAGCTACGGTGACGTCGACCAATCGCCCTCGGCCTGGTGTCGAAGCTGTGGCGGTGGGCAAGCGGGGACGGTCAATCAGTCGACAACCTGCTGCAACAATAGCGACAACAACGCGCGCTCTCGCTGGACCCTCTGGGTGCGCTGAGACTCGAGGCCAAAGCCGAGGGTGCGGCGCGGTGAAATCCATCGCGTCCCCTCGCTCGCCCCTGCCTTCGGACATCGCCCCTCCGAGGTGACGCGAGCCGTTGTTTGTGGGGGCCCGCCAACGTGGGTTTCACGGGTTGGTGGGCCATCGAGCGTGATAGCTTGAGGAGTGCACGATCGTGTGTGGATTGTAGGAGCGGCGGGATTCGTAGTTCTGTCGAGTGTGGGCTGTTACGACGGGCTCCCCGAAGGTAGGGGGACCCTCGGTTCGGGTGAACTCGGCGAGTCCGCGGGCGGTGATGAACTGAGCACCGATACGAGCGCCGAGGCGAGCTCGGGTGCCACGAACACGGGAAGCTCCGACACAGCCGAGTCCGGTCCCGCCGACGAGGGCTCGAGCGCCGACGAGGGCTCTGGGTCCACGAGCGCCGATGCCGGCGACGGTGACGGTGCCGGTGACGGAGAGGGCAGCTCGAGCGGGGAGGACGGCTCGGAGAGCTCGACCGAAACGGGGCCCAACCCCAACCTGTCCGTGTGTGAGCGCTGGAACCTCGATCGTGCGGCCCTCTCGGAGGGCAGCTGGGACGGGGCGGTGGGCGGCTGCGACCCGGGCGATATGGACCCGGCTTGGCGGGACCGAACCCTGACCCAGATCAACCTCTACCGCTGGCTCGCCGACCTCCCACCCGTCGGGCACGCGGCCGAGCGCGACGACAAGGCCCAGGCTTGCGCGTTGATCATGCAGGGGTCGGGACAGCTCAGCCACAGCCCCCCCAACGGCTGGGCCTGCTGGACCGAGGACGGCAACCAGGCGGCTGGGTCCTCGAACATCGCCGGGACCGCGGCCGTGGCTGCGATGGACCTGTACATGATCGACTACGGCAACGAGACCACCATGGGTCACCGACGCTGGATCTTGTCCAACTCCCTGGGTCCGACCGGGATCGGTTCGACCAGCGGCTACTCCTGCCTGTGGGTCATCGGCGGCAACGGAAACGCGGGCAAAGAGTGGATGGCCTGGCCGTCGCCGGGAGAGTTCCCCCTGCAAGCGATCTTCCCCGGTGGCTGGAACGGCGGCCTCAACGGGAGCGGGTGGACGATCCAGAGCGACAGCATCGATCTCTCCAACGCCACAGTCACGGTCACCCGCGACGGCATGCCGCAGGCCGTGAACGTGGTCCACCTGCTTGGCGGCTACGGCTCGAGCGCGGCCATCAACCTCGTCCCTCAGGGCTGGACGGCGCAGGCCGGCGCGACCTACCACGTGGAAGTGAGCAACGTGAACCCGCCGATCAGCTACGACGTGGACATCGTCGATTGCGGCTGAGCCACGGAGCCCTCAGCGGGCCGACGGCCGCCGCTCGTGCGCGGGAGACCGACGCCCACGCCGAGATCACGCTCATCGAGCGCGAGAGAAGGTGACGGGCTCGAGCACGGGCGGGGGGAATTCGGCTCCCGGCCTGGCCTCCCTGCTTATTGTATGTCAAACACTAAGCAGGAGAGGCACCCGACATGGCCTGGAACCCGACCCCCGAGACCTGGCGCTCCCCCGCGCCTGCCGACATGGCCCGCTACGCACCCGAGCAGGTGTTCGAGGCGGGTCTGCGCAACCACCACATCGCAAACACGGCCTACCCGATCGCGCACCAGCGCACCTTCAAGCCCTACCGAGTTCCTCGTGCCGACCACCTCGAGCGGGTCCGGGCTGGCTTCTCCGGCTTTGAAGACATGTGCCTGTATGTGCACGTGCCCTTTTGTGAGACTCGCTGCTCGTTTTGTGAATACACGGTCGTGGGCAAGGATGAACGGTCCGAGACCGGGATCTACGTCGACGCCCTGCTGCGGGAGCTCGCGCGCTATGACGCTGACGCTGACTCGGACACGGGCCTCGACCTGGCGAAGCGGCGGATCCATGGCCTCGACATCGGCGGTGGTACGCCCTCCTTCCTGCCCAGCGCCGATATCGCTCGAATCCTCGAGGCCGTGCATGCGCGCTGTACCTTCACCGCCGACGCCGACATCAGCATCGAGACCACACCCAAGATCGCCTCGGCCGAGCCGGACAAGATCGCGGCCTATCGCGCGCTCGGCATCGACCGGATCAGCATGGGCATCCAGGTGATCCAGCCCGATCTCTTGCGTGTGCTCAACCGGGCCGAGAACGGGCTCGAGCATCACTCCCGGGCGGTCGAGGCCATCCGCAGCGCGGGCTTCGAGCGCATGAACCTGGACCTGATGTACGGCTTCGCGGGGCAGAGCCTCTACCGCATGCGCTACAAGCTCACGCGGATCTCGCACCAGGCCCACGCGGTGACCTTGGCCCACATCAAGCCGATGGCCGCGCTCGCCAAACAGATGCTCAGCGCGGCAGGCTTTCACGCCAACCCGGGCAAGACCACCTACTCGCGGATCCCCGGTGACATCGGCACCAGCCGCTACCTCGCGCGGCGGGTCCAGACGGGCATCCCTTATCTGGGCCTGGGCCTGGGCGCGCAGACCTTCACCCACACCACCATCGCCTACAACGACGGCGCCGCCGGCAAGTCCCTCAAACCCTATCTGGCGAGCATCGAGGCCGGGCGTCTGCCGATCCAAGATCTCTATGATCTGCCCCGGCGCCAGATGATGGGAAAAATGTGCGCGGTCAGCTTCTACTTCGGCGAGATCCAGAGGGCACCGTTCGTGGCCAAGTTCGGTGTACCCCTCGAGCAGGTGTTCGCCGACGAGATCGGGTTTCTGGAGGCCCAGGGGCTGATGGTGTTGGGCAGGGAGGCCCTGAGCCTGACCCCCGAGGGCGTGGACTTCAAAAACGGGATCATCCCGCTCTTCGCTGCGCCCTCCATCCAGGCCTACCTGATCGAGCGCGACCCCGAGCGCAGCGACGACCTGACCCGCAACCGCAAGTCTGCCTTGCGCGTCGCGGGTTGATGTCGGCTGTCCGGCCCGGCCAGCCCGATTGTCCGGTCAGCTTGGTCCGGGTCGGTTGTTCGGCTCGGTTGTCCGGTCGGGTCAGTCCGGCCCGATTGTCCGGTCAGGGTGGTCCGGCCGGTGCGCCTGCTCAGGCGCGCGCCATCTCGGTCGAGGAGTCGCCGGCGTCGAGGTCCCAGAGGCCCGTGAGCCCGGGGGCGTCGATGTACCGCTGGATCGGTGCCGCGCCATCTTGAACTGGGCAGTCGTAGGTCCAGCCGTTCCACTCGAGGGTGGGCTCGAGAAAGAGCTCGCGCTGGGTCGCCCAGGCGACGCTTTGATCTCGGGGGCCGTCGGAGTCGCTGGGGTCGGCGCTCAGGACAAAGAGACGAACGAATCCGGGGACCCGCAGCCACTCGGGCCCCGGCTGGGCTCCCGAGGGAACCCAGGCCAGCTCGCGGACCGCGTTGGCACCGTGCATGCGACCGCGCCAGGCTTTCCAAGGGTTGGGGAGCCGGTCCCGAAACCCCCGCTTGTGGTCGACCTCTCCCCACTGGGCCTCGAACTCCTCCACGCTGATCTCCTCGGCGTCGGGGTGCTTGGCCATGTAGCCCACACTGACGGGCCGGCGCAGGAGAATGTCTTCGGGGGAGAAGCGGAGGCCACGAGTGTGGACCTGGAGCTGCCGGTGGACCCAGCCGTCTCGGTCGACCTCATAGAGCGTGACCCCAGGAGATCCATCTTCACTGCCCTTGTACATCCTAATGTATCGCATTGTGGTTCTCTTCGGCCCGCAGGCTGGGCACATCCGTGTGCCCTGTGTTGAGGTCGTCGCCAGGGAGACCTCGATGTGTGGCTATTGTGACTCCGGCCCGGCCGCCGCCTCACTCTATTGAGGGTCGGTACTGACCAGTGGTTGGGGAGTCTCGCCTCAGATTCTCAAACTACATCGATGATCCTGAATTTTCAACACATATATCAAAAAAATCCAGTACGGCTGGATCTCGCACCCTGCTCAGGGGCCGATCAATTCCAGAGGGTTCGAATTCATCCGGCGCCATGAACGCATATTCCATTGAACGTCGATTCGCCCTACATACACACCACAGCACAATCTGCGGTGATGTTTTGGCCAGGGGCGACTTCAACTGCGGCGTCCGACCAGTCGAAATATGGAGCACGCTCGGTGCCGGATTCCAATGTCGCTGGAATTACAGGGTGACCCGGCATCCATGACGTCGACTACGCCCGATATCGAACATTGACGCCATTCGAGCCCCCTGTCTCGGTAGATCCATACATATAAAGACGGCCGGCCGAATCACTATTTGTGACTCGACCGGCCGGATTGAAGTGTGGCCTGAAGATCAGCCCAGACACTGCCCGAGGCAGTTGGACTGGCCGCAGAGCAGCAGCGCTTGCGAGACTGGGGTGTTCGCGGCGCAGTCGGACTGGCAGGTGAGCGGGTTGTTGCCGTCGAGGATGCAGTCGTAGGCGCAGGTGCAGGGTACGTCGAACTCGCAGGCCTCGACCTCGGCACAGCACGCATCTTTGACGCAGACGGCACAGGGAACGTCCTGAAGGTCGGGCTCGCAGATATTGCCGCCTGTGTCGCCCGTGGATTCATCGTCGGAGGAGCCGTCGTCGGAGGAGCCGTCGTCGGAGGAACCCTCGTCGGAGGAACCCTCGTCGTCGGAGGAACCCTCGTCGTCGGAGGAACCCTCGTCGGAGGAACCCTCGTCGTCGGAGGAGCCGTCGTCGGAGGAGCCGTCGTCGGAGGAACCCTCGTCATCGGAGGAGCCGTCGTCGGAGGAGCCGTCGTCGGAGGAACCCTCGTCGACATCGGTGTCGGCCGCGTTCGTGCCGGTCTCGGTG
>Ga0256845_1001382_pt1 | contig 19614 bp, 16 predicted proteins | sample RiftiametaG_FD_189101 | JGI IMG/M metagenome (GOLD analysis project Ga0256845, IMG submission 189101) | Tube worm associated microbial communities from hydrothermal vent at the East Pacific Rise, Pacific Ocean - Riftia | ecosystem: Host-associated > Annelida > Integument > Unclassified ...
CCGCCTGCACCGACGATGAGAACGCTTGTCTTGGAAAGTTTGTTCTGACCTTGTTCACCAATCTGGGGTAAACATATCTGACGTTCATATCGTCGGGCATCATAATGCGGCATTTGTCTTATTACATCCTGTTGTTAACCTAAGCCTTTGTCTTTTTGTATTCCTGAATAGCCTTAAATACTCGTTCGGGAATTAAGGGTAGTTCATATATTCTAACACCAGTTGCATCATATACAGCATTAAGTATGGCAGGAATAGTTGGCATAATAGCACCTTCTCCAACTTCTTTTGCTCCATAGGGACCATTGGGCTCATTGCTTTCTACAACCACTGCCTTAACAGAAGGCATATCCATGGAAGTAACAATTTTATATTCGGCAAGGTCACTATTAATGACATTACCCTTGTCATCAAATATTACTTCTTCATGCATTGTTTCACCAATACCCATGGAAACAGAACCCTGCATTTGACCCTCAACAGAAGTTAAATTAATTGCTTTTCCACAATCATGGGCATCTGTAATGCTTTCAATGGTGATCTGACCTGTTTCCATGTCAACGCTTACTTCAGCAACCTGGGCACTACATCCATATGCAGGAGAGGTTCCCACAGCAGCACCTTTGAATTTACCACCTAAAAGGTGAGGTTTATATTTTCCTGTTCCTACAATGGAACCCTTTTCAAGATAAGCAATTCTGGAAGCTTCAGTAAAAGTAAATTTTTCAGAATCAGGATGATCTATCCATCCTCTGTGCTCTTTAATGTATTGAGTTCTAAGCTCAGTAAAATCAGGAGTTTCGCCTTTGAATTCAATAAAACCGTTTTTAATATCCATATCTTCAACAGGGATATTGAACTTGCCGGCAAGCACTTCTAAAACCTGTTTTTTGGCATGTTCGGCAGCATCTTTTGTGGCATGACCTGTCATCAATGTCTGGCGGCTGGAATAAGCTCCAAGATCAACACCCATATCAGTATCACCGGAAGCTAACCTGATATTTTCCAGAGGTATTCCTAATGTTTCTGCTGCAATCATTGCAAAAGCAGTATCAGAACCTTGCCCGATTTCTGCAGAAGCAGTATAAACAAGAGCTGTTCCGCCATCTTCAGTAAGTTTGACAATGACAGTGCCATGATAAGTTTCTGATCTATAAATAGGATATCCTGCGCCTGATACAAAAAATCCGCATGCCATTCCAATGCCTTTTCCGTCCGGCATATTGCCTTTTTTCTTATCCCAGTCAGATCCTTTACGTACTGCTTCAATGCATTCAGACATGCCAAAGGAACTCATATTAAGATCATTACAGGTAGTATCACCTGTTTCCATCATATTCTTAATACGCAACTCCATTGGGTCCATGCCTATTTCTTCTGCTATCATATCAAGCTGCTGTTCAAATGCAGCTCGTGCTATAACTGCACCATGTCCACGCTGGGCACCGCATGCAGGTTTGTTATTATATACTCTGTTACCATCATATCTCATATTGGCAAGTTTGTATGGACCTCCAAGAAGCGAACCTGAATAATAAACAGTTGCAATGCCAAAACTTGAATAGGCACCGCCATCAAGTGTGCATTCATGTTTAAGAGCCATGAGGGTTCCATCTTTTTTTGCGCCGATGGTAATGGTATGGGTAAATTGATGTCTGGCTCGTGCCAGCATAAATACCTGCTCTCGTGTATAATTCATTTTAACAGGTTTTTTTGTTTCTCTGGCAAGGACACAACATGCAAGTTCCATGGGGTTTGCTGATGCTTTAATGCCAAAGCCTGCACCAAGATATGGTTTTTTTACCCTTACTTTACCAACATCCATGCCAAGAACCATGGCAACAGTTCGTTGTACATAATGGGGTACCTGGGTAGATGTGGTCAAGGTCAGAGTACCGCGGTTGTCAAATTCTGCAATACAGCCCTGGAGTTCTATACACGCACCATCTTGTCTCTTGTTTTTAACTGTTGTGGTTTTGATGATATCAGATTCTTTTAAGCCTTTTTCAACATCACCAAATTCTTGATGGACTTCAGCGCATAAATTGTTTGGAAATTTTTCATGGAGTTGTGGGGCGCCATCTTTAACAGCATCTTCCACAGTAAATACAGCAGGTAAAATTTCATATTTAACTTCTATTAATTCAACAGCTTTAAATGCAATATCAAGTGAGGTTGCTGCGACTGCTGCAATTTCATCTCCAATATATCTTACTTTGTCAATGGCAAAAATTGTCTCATCATATCTTGCAGGGCTTACACCATAATTTATTGAGCCTGCCTGTTTAGAGGTGACAACAGATTTAACTCCGGCTAGTTTTTCTGCTTTTGAAGTGTCAATGGAAAGAATTTTTGCATGGGCATGGGGGCTTTGCAGCAATGCACCATATAACATGCCTGGTTTGGAGATATCATCCACAAAAATTGCTTTGCCAGTTGCTTTATCAGGGGTATCTATACGATTTGCTCGGGTGCTTATAATATTTAGGTCTTTCATTATTCCTCCTTAGTATGGACAGGGTTAGGATCTTTGAGATTCGATGGCTTCGAATATTTTCTGGTATCCTGTGCAACGGCATAGGTTTCCAGAAAGACCTTTCCTGATTTCCTTATCCGTAGGATTTGCATTTTTGTCTAAAAGGTTTTTAGCAGACATGATCATCCCAGGTGAGCAATATCCACATTGAATAGCACCATGCTCAACAAAGGCTTGTTGAAGAGGATGTAAACCTTCATCATTGGCAAGACCTTCAATGGTCTCCACAACAGAACCATCAGTCTGGATCGCAAGTACCAGGCATGAATTGACTGCATCTCCGTCAAGAATTACAGTGCAGGCACCACAGTCTCCTGAATCGCATCCTTTTTTTGTACCAGTAAGACCAAGATCGTATCTGAGCATATCAGCAAGAGTCTTATTGGGTGCAATAGCAAGTTCATATTTTTCATTATTAATAGTAATGTTAATGATTTTTTTCATTTTTTTCTCCTGTTCACTCAATATTTAAACGCCTTGAGCCTGGTCAAAAGCTGCTTTCAGTGTTCGTTTTGTAAGGACTCCAACCATTGCCTGTCTGTATTCGGCACTGCCTCTGAAATCGTCTATGGGCTTACAATCTTCTTTTCTGGCAACTTCTCCTGCCTGAAAGAATAAAGTCTCTTCAGCTGTTTGATCTTTTAGAGCAGCCTCAGCCTTATTGGCTCTAATTGGAGTTGCTGCTACAGAGCCCAATGAAATTCTGGCATTTATAACTTTTTTAGTATCAGGGTCATATTGAAGAAAAGATGCAACATTGACCACATTTATTTCAGATGATTGGCGTTTCCCAAGTTGAATATAATGGGCGCCGGTATTTTTGTCAGGTATTGGCAATTTAAAGCCTGTTAAAATTTCATTGTCTTGAATATCAGCTTTTCCGGGTCCTTTAAAAAATTGTGCAATGGGAACTTCTCTTTTTCCATCAACACTTTCAATAAGTGCAACAGCATCATAAACTAAAAGAGAAGGCAGAGTATCTCCTGCAGGGCTTGCATTACATGCATTACCGCCAAGAGTAGCTCTGTTTCTGATCAGATGGTTACCAAGGCTCTCAGCACCGGATTTGAGCGCGGAAAAATTATCAATAATTATCTGAGATTCACAAAGTTTAGCCATGGTCACACATGCCCCGATAACTACAGATGAACCCTGGGTTTTAATATTACACAAATCATTAATTTTTGATAAGCTGATAAGATTTTGCGGTGTGATCAATTTTTTTTTTATGTGGACAAGAAGATCTGTTCCACCAGCAAGGATTTTTGCGTTTTTACCAAGGTTATTTTTTAGTGTCAACGCTTCCTTTAGTGAGACTGGATCATGAAAATCAAAGTTTGGTAACAGCATATGCGGTCTCCTCATGTTAAAGAAAAAATTAAATAATATAGCTAATAAATAGCTATGATATAATCAAATAATTCATATGTCAAGTTAACAAATGTAGAATCAGGATCAATATTTGTACTTAACCCAGAGTTATTTGATGGAAATAAATTTTTTTTCACGGATTTTAGATTGTTTTGACAATCCATCCAGTTCTGAATTGTCCCACCGCTGAAAGAGGTCATGTTCGATTCCCATATAATCAAGGACTTTTCCCACCGACTGGTTTATAATATCATCAATGGTTTTTGGATGGTGATAAAAGGCTGGTACTGGCGGGATGATATGTGCTCCCATGCCAGCTGTCTGGGTTAAAAGCCTTAAATGCCCTGTGTGCAGTGGAGTTTCACGAAATAACAGTGCCAATTTTCGTTTTTCTTTGAGTTGGACATCAGCTGCCCGAATCAGGAGGTTTTCATTATAGGAATTGGCAATTCCTGAAAGGGTTTTAACTGTACAGGGCGCCACTACCATTCCCATGGTCAGGAAGGAGCCGCTGGCAACGGATGCAGCAATCTGTTTGTTGGTATAGGTGACGTCTGCCATGGCAAGGACATCATTAACAGCATAATTGGTTTCGATCCGAATATTAAGTTTTCCAGCTTCTGAAATAATTAAATGAGTTTCAATGCCGCTGTTTTTCAGGACATCCAGCAGCCTGACTCCATAGATCACACCACTTGCCCCGGAGATACCTATAATTAATCGTTTTGTCATAGATGATTCCTTAAATTGAATATATATTATGATCAAGTTCAGTCAAATTAGAAGATTACTCTTTGCCTGTCATCACTTCAAGCAGTTTGTACCCTTTTTTTTTAACTATTGTGATGATGTCTTTTAAATGCTTTGTCTCAAATCTGATAATCAGCCGTTTTGTCCCTGAATCTGGATCCTTAAGTGTAAAAATGCCTTTAACATCAATCTCCATGATAAAGATTTCTTCCAGGATTTTTTTTATAGTAACCTTTGAATTTCCGTTAACTTCAATAGAAACACCATACACTCCTTCTCTCCCGCCTAAGACCTGTTTTAGGACATGAGTAAAATCTCTGTTTGACAGGGTACCCACAAGTCTGTCTCTATCCATTACTGGCAGAAATGTTCTGCCAAATTGTTTCCCTTTTGCAAGAGCGTCCTCAACAGTATCTTCCACGGACAGGGTGACAGGCTTTCGAACCATGACATCTTTTACTTTCAGGCGTTCGTTAAAATATTGAATTTCATAGATATCCTGGGATGACATTGCCCAGGCAGCAGCCTCTCTTAAATCCCGCCTGGCAATAAGCCCCCTGAATTTTCCGGTGTCCACTACTGCCATAAACGGAACCTTGCTTTCCTCAAATAAATTCATGGCTTCGTTAGCTGAAAGATCGCTTGAAATAGTTTCGGGATGTTTGGACATCCAGTTTTTAACAATCATTTTTTTCTCCATTTTATTTATTTATTTGTTTCAATATTAATCAAACAACCCCATTTCTGCAGCTAATTTTTGGGACAACCTGGAAGCTGTCTTTGTTTTGAACCAGTTTTTAAGTCCATCGAGCCTTAGCTGCCTGGCTTCTTCCCAATATTCCCCTTTAAGTTTATCCGCACCAAACATGGTTTTAAACCGTTCCAGTCCAATTTTCCCATATCTGTCCAGCCGGTCTGCCTCCACAACCAGGGTGGCTGAAATATTATTCATTTTAAAAATTGTTTCCGGCAGGTCATGGGACTGAATAATGGTCTGGATGTCTTTGGTTTTGCCAGGATCATAATCAAGCTTCGCTAAAATTTTACTGGCTATGACAGCCCCCTGTTCCATATGCTGCATAAAACTGGACGAACCGGTTTTAACCTTGGGAGTGGCTTTGTTAAAATCGGAAAAGTCAACCGCACTCCACCCGATGTCATGGAGATAGGCTGCCGGCAGCACAATATCCTCCACCCCGTTTTCACTTTTAAGAAGGATCCTGCATAAGGCTACCATGCGCAGGACGTGATCAAAGTCCCCGTCACGACCATTTTTATATAAGGGTCTAATTTTTTCAATCAGTCTGTTTTCAAAAAATGTATCCATTAGAAAAGCTCCAGTGCGGATTGTATTACCTGCTCACTGAAATCAGGGTCTTCCATGTTGGCATTAACTTCAATAATCTCTATCCCGGGATCAAGTGCTTCTCTCAATGTTTTAACAAAAATCAGGTCTTCATCCGGGTCATAGGTGGGGCAGCCTTTTGTATCTACAGATGACCATCCTTTAAGGGGGATTATCAGTTTTACAGGGGCGGTTGCTCCATTGAGCTTTCTTGCAAATTCACGGGCAATTGTCTTGAGTTCATCGGTTGAAAGGCGGAGCCATGTCCTGAATTTGTCCAGGTCATACTTTCGTCTTTCATGAAATTCTTTTTTATATTTTGATCTGGACGGGGTCATGTGATTAACAGAACAGGTGGATATAATCTGGGGAATTCCTTTTCCCCCGGCAGATTCCAGCCGGTGGGGACCACCATCGCGCATATATCCGAAATAATGCTCTCCCACACCTCCCGGAGCGAGATCAATCACCCCATGGAAAAATCCCTGGGAAATCATTTTTTCCATGGCCCTGTCCCCGACACCGGCTGCAGAAAATCCCGTTACCTGGTATTCTCTCTTTTCAAGGGCTGCCCTGACCGAACTGGCGCATTGTTCGCAGGGACCCAGCATGGTCATGGCAATGGTTTTTTTATTTTTTGAACTCAAGGGATTGCTGACATACTTTATCATGCCCTTCATGGCATAACATGCTCTGTCCATGACATTGGACAACATATCCGTTACACCGGCTATTTCGATTACAGAATGAAACAATAAAATATCACTGGTCCCGATGTATTTGGTGGAAAGACCCGGAAGGGCAGCAGTAGAGGATATCATTAACTTGGGGATGCCAAAGGGCAGAGCCCGCATGACATCGGTGGCCATCAAGGATCCGGTGGATCCTCCGATAGCCATGACACCGTCAATTTTTCCGGCATCATACAGATCTTTGGCAATTTTTGTGGCGCCATCAATAATAATATTGGTAATGGTGGAGCGTTCTTTGGAATTGTTGATTTCCTCTATGGTGCTCCCGCCGGCAGATGCCACCTGAGACGGAGTCAATTCCGCCCTGGACTTTTCCTTTCCCCGCATGGAAAGATCCATTAAAAGCGGTAAAACCTCAATTTCTTTAAATTTATACTTTAAATACCGGGTTTCTTCTTTTTTGGTATCAAGAGTAGAGATGATTAAAACGGTTTTGGGTGTTATCATTTGATTCGCCTTTGGGAAACCGGCAGCTGTTGCAATTAAATGCTTTTTGTTAAAATGGCTGCCGGTTTCAAGTTATAACCCCAGTCTTTTTCTGATGTCTTTTTTAAGGGTTTCTTTGTTTACTTTTCCGGAATCCCCAACTGCTGGGAATTCATCTACAATTTCAAGGTGTTCGGGAAGTTTGAACATGGCAATATCTTTGGATTTTAAATAATCCACCATGGTTTTAAAATCAAACTCCATACCGGCTTTAACAATGACATAGGCGGCACATTTTTCTCCCATTTCCCTGTCCGGGTATCCCACGATGGCCACTGATGCCACAGAAAGATGGTCATTTAAGAGTCCTTCCACTTCAGCCGGATAAATATTCTGACCGCCGCGGATGATCATGTCTTTGGCACGACCCAGAATCCAGAGGCATCCCTGATCGAATTTGACGATATCTTCTGTGGTTGTCCAGCCATCTTTATCAAAAACCGTTGAGGTGAGTTCTTCATCCCTGTAATATCCGGCCGGTGCGTGGGGCCCCCTGAAATAGAGAATACCGGGCTCTCCGTCCGGGACGGTTTTTTCCTTGTTTTCCTTGTCTGCCAGCCGGACTTTATTGCCCGGCAGCATTCTGCCCACGGTTCGACGTCTTAAATCCTTGGTGTCTTCCACCCGGCAGCCGGAAACGGACCCCATATCCTGGGTGCCCAGATCACTGGTGATGGATGCGCCAAACGCATCTTCAGCTTCTTCTGCCACCTGGGGGGCAAGATACCCGCCGGCGGATCGAATAAATCTCAAAGAGCTTAAATCATACTTTGACACGTCTGCTTCCAGCATTCTGATCAAATGGGTGGGGACCACACCAATGGCAGTGGCTTTTTCTTTTTCAATGAGTGCCAGTGCCGCATCTGGAGAAAAATTTTCCAGCATTACGGTTTTCGCTCCGGCAATGGGGGCGGCAAAATAGGTCAGGGTACCGGCTGCACCTCCGGCATGGGGAGCAATGGCCATAGTAATATCATCTTTGGAAAGACCCCAGATGTCTACCCTGCCCTTTGAAGTACATATTCTCGGAGCCGGGGGCCATTCAACCAGTTTTGGAATACCGGTGGTGCCCGAGGTGGTGGTTAAAATCGCAATGTTTTCTATTGGATCAAACCGCCTTTTATCCAGGATAGACTTGTCCACAGGCAATTGTACCCTTTTTTCAACCATTGCGGTCAATGAAAAAGTTCCTTCCGGGGCATCCTGGGGAACCCTGTCATCAAACAGGAAAATATTCTTCAGGTGAGAAAATTTTTTTTGGAGATCTTCATACATGTCAAGATAGTCGAACTTATTATAGGTATGAAGAATAATTACGGCGGATGCCTTGGTCCTGTCCACCATATAGGTCAACTCTTTTTTCCGTAAATACGGGTATACTGTCAGGGAAATCAATCCTGCCCGTTCACAGGCAATCCTTGCCAGAAATCCATAAACACTGTTGGGGGACTGGATAATCACCCGGGAGTGTTTTTCTATTCCCATTTCAACCCAGGAGATGGCCATGGCATCCACTAATTCCACGGCCTGTTTCCATGTCAGCCGGTATTTAGAATCCACCAGCGCTTCCTGATCCGGTATTTCCCGGGCATTTTTTTCCCAGAAATCATAAAATGTTTCCTTGGTCCAGTATCCGTCGTTCAGGAATTCATCTGTCATTTTTTTTGTATATCGAATTGGTTTCACGACTTATCTTCTCCTTAAAGTCCGAGCTCTGACCATTTTGCCTTAACCTGCTTAACCATATCAGGATCAAGCTCAATGGGGATGGGTTTTTCTTCCCATTCATAGGGGATGGTTGCATCCAGGAGAAGTCTTCCTGTAATCCATCTTGAGTCAATGGGTAATGACGGATCAAGTGGTGTGGATCGTCCTCTTTTGATCACCTGGGACCGGTTGGGCTGGAACCTGAAACTCAAGGCATACATGACACGGGGGATATCCCACGGATCAATATCTTCATCCACAACAATGACGGTTTTAAGACCATAGGCGCCCATTTCAGTTGAGATGGAAGCCGTAAGAACCTGATCCACATGTCCGGGATACATCTGTTTCATTGAAATAATGGCAAGGAACCTTCCAGAGCCTTCCGGTGGACAATAAACCGCCTTTAACCCCGGGATATTCATTTCATTGAGCTGCTGCCAGAGGGTGGCACCATAAGACAGGGCCATGACCATGTGAGAATCCGTTACCGCGCGTCCAACCGTTGTGCCCCAGAAAATGGGATTGTTTCTATAGGTCACACATTTCACATCAATAAAATTTCTGGGATCTGTTCCCACACCGGAGTAATACCCGGTATATTCACCAAAGGGACCCTCTTCCATAAATTTTTCCGCATCAACAAATCCTTCCACAACAATCTCTGCATGGGCTGGAATCGGCAGGTCAACCACTTCACCTTTTACCACTTCGACAGGTTCTCCCCTGAAAGCACCGGCTACATCATACTCACTGGTAAAGGCACCGACCCGGGCGGCTCCCAGAATAAATAAAATCGGATCACATCCGACAATGGAAGCCACCGGCATGGGTTCACCAAGAGCCTGATATTTTTTAAGCATCTGGTCAGCATGTTTGCCTTTAATAAACTGGGTGCCTATTTTGTCTTTTCCCAGCAGCTGGCTTCTATACGTGCCTAAATTTACCCACCCTGAATCAGGATCTTTACTGATGATAAAGTGAGCGGTGCCATAATATTTTCCACCATCCAGGGGATAATAATGGGGGACCGGAAAAATATTCAAATCAACTTCATCTCCCATCATGATATTTTCTTTGCAGGGGGCATGGGCTCTATCCACGTACTTTGGCGGGATGGGTTCTTTTGCTTTTTCAGCCCATATTTTATACAGGTCAACAAGGCTCGAATCCTCAGATTCTCCCATTATAATGGCAAGTCTCTGGACAGTTGTGGCGGCACTGGTAATCACGGGCGAGTTATGGTCCTTAACATTTTCAAACAATAGTGCTGGACCCTGATCCTCCTCATTGAGTTTGGCAATGGTCGATAATTCAAGGTAGGGATCAACTTCAGCTGTAATACGCTTCAGAAGACCCTTTTCTTCACAGACGGCTACAAAATCTCTCATGTCTTTCATTTATTTTTCTCCTTATAGTATAAAACAATATAAAATATAAATTGATGTAATCATCAATTAACTTTTCTGCCTGCTACAAGTCCCGCACAAATGTGTGCAAGAGCTGATGACCTGGGTTTCATGATCGGCTCTACTTTTTTGTCACTCCAGACAGTTTCAGGCCGACTTTGAAGGATCATGATCTTTGCTTTGCCAGGTGTGTCCTTATCAATAGCCCATTCAATGTCCATGGGTTTGCCGTAATGTTTTTCTATCCTTTTCCCAACTCTGGCAAGCGCAACGGCATCCTTATCTACCACGCATTGAATATCGGTCCTTTCATTGGGGACAGCCTGTTTTACAACACAGTGGCTTTCTGGATCACGGGTATACAGGATGGTTTTATGGGAGATTGATTTTTTTATAATTTCATCTGTAATTTTATTAATAATAAAATTGTCCGGTGTACATTCACCGCTTACAACACTTTCTCCGAATCCAAAATTTGCGTCTATGGCAATGGTGGACTGGTCGCCGGTGGCAGGATTCAATGTAAACATCACACCGGCAGTCCAGGCATTTGCCATTTTCTGAACACCTACGGAAATTTCCACCTGCTCATGGGGAAATCCCATTTTTGTTCTGTAATAAATCGCTCTTGCGGTAAAAAGACTTGACCAGCATTTTTTAACATGGGTGAGAATATCATCGATTCCCCTGATCCATAAAAAAGTATCTTGCTGTCCTGCAAAACTGGCACCAGGAAGATCCTCTGCGGTTGCACTGGATCTGACGGCCGCCGGAACGGCCGGAACATTGCATTTTTTAGACAGACGTCTGTAAAATTCTCCAATATAATCCTGCAGATCATCATTTATCTGTGTGCCTTCAAGAATGCTCCGGATGTTTTTGCTGGCACTTTCACCGGAGTCTACATCCTCGGTTTTAACACTTTTTAAGATCTTAAATATTTCTTTTTTGATGTTTCCCTGTTCAAGAAAAAGGTTATATGCCTTGGTGGTTATGGCAAAGCCTGGTGGAACCGGGATGTTCGCTTTGAGCAGTTCGCCTAAACTAGCATTTTTACCTCCAACAAGGGGGATTGATTCCAGATCACATTCTTCAAACCAGAGAACATAGTCATATCTTTTTTCCATGATAGTAATTTACCTCTCAATATTAATTTTTCCGGTATCACCATTGACTTTAATTCTCATGCCGGATTTGATAATGGCTGTTCCCTGACCGGTTCCGACAACGGCCGGCATGCCGTATTCACGGCATACAATAGCAGCATGACACATGATACCGCCCACATCGGTTACAACTGCTTTAATTTTTTGAAATACCGGAGCCCAGGAAGGTGATGTAGTTGGTGCCACTAAGATTTCTCCTTCTTTGAGTTCACCAATATCATCCACGGAACGGCAGACCCTTGCAATGCCTTCAACCACACCGGGTGATCCTGCAAACCCTTCCATTTCATTGACTTTGTCCGGATCACCTATTTCTTTTAATTTTGCCCAGGCCGCCATGCTGTCATTGGTGATGCCCCAGAGGACAATGGTAAACGGTTCTGCAATAACTTCAGGAGGTGTTCCTACCGCCGGGGTAGGGCGGTTGTCTTTAAATTTCTGGTAAACGCCTTTTCTCCATTCGATTTCTTCAGGCCAGTGCAGGGGACCATAGCCCTTAGTACCAGTTGCCCATGACGTTACAAGATCCCACAAGGCCTCTTTTATCTCACTGCGGGACAGGTACCAGATATCTTCCGTATCGTTGATAAATTGATGGGTTTTCATGATAGATCCCACACTTCTCATTTTATTCCAGAACACGGAATGAAACCAGTGCTCTACATAGAACATATGATTCTCAACATAGGGGAATACCAGTTCGGATGTGCCATGTAGCTGGTCAAAGGTCTGTCTGTCTTCATCGGTTTTTAATAATCCTCTATATTCTTTAATCAGTTTTTTACGTTCAACTTTGATTTCTTCCATGGGTCTGTCAATTGATTTACCGGCATTTAATTTTTCAATATAAATTCTGACGGAGCTTAACGGAATATTTAAGTTGTCATTCCAGGAAACATCCTGGTGATACCAGCCTGTCCCCGTTGAAATGTTGAACCATGGCTGTTTGGCTTCATCCCAGGCGGTGATCCATTTTTTACCTGCTTCTGATTCGGAAAGCACTGAGATAACCGATTCAACATCCTTGGAATCATCGCCTATCTGCGTAACAACATTCAGTTCAATGGCCAGTTTGGCCAGTTTTTTCAATTCATCGTCCGGTCGATATAAAATAACATCAATTCCGGCAACCATCTGGGTGATTTTTTGTAAAGGAATATCTGGAAACGCTTTAGTGCAAAAATCAACAAAGGTGACATAGGAAGCATAGCCCAGGTTCAGAAATTCAAAATGATATTGCCAGCATAGGATACCCAGATCTATTAATTTATCATAATTTTTGAGCAATTCATAACCACTGGATGTCCCAAGACCGTTTTTCACCACTGAGATATCTTCCATATCGGGAAGAGGACAGATGTCAAGATTTTCAATATCTGAAATAATCCCTTTCATCTTTTTTTCCCATTGATCATGCAGTTTGTCCCAGTTTTCATAATAATATCCGGCCCGTTCCATGAACAAGGGGATTCTCTTTTGAACTTCTTCGGGATCTGTCACAGGAACCGGCGTAATATAGATGTTTCCATTGATAATTCTGTGATCAATACCAAGGGCTGGTGGTATCATGAAAATACGAGTATTAAACTGTGACAGAGACAGAAACCATGCCTCGTCCCAGATAATGTCAAAGGGATACATGGGTTCGGGATAATGAAGGGCATCATTGAACCAGAAGGCATTTTCTTCATACTCTTTTCTTTCTTTATCTTTTGTAGAAAAAAGATAGTGATAGGGATACATTCTCTCCCACCCTTCTGTTCCGGGGATTGCTTCTATCTCGTGGGGACTTGGGAACTTGTTATCAGCCATTTTGACCTCCATAAAAATTGATAAATGTTAAAAAAAACCGAAAAAACTAAAATCCGAATATCTATATTCATACCTGCGTGGCACAGGAAACTGCAGAAAGTTAAGATGGAAGCCGACAACGTGTAAAACAACCTTGGAACTGTTTATTTAGATATCAAGTATGATATGCTTCAGTAATATTTGTTGACAAAAAACAAGTCAACTCATATAAACTTATGGCATGTATAAGTTTTTCTTATAGTATACTTTTGCATGTAGCAACCGAAAATTGAGGCTTGATAAATTATGGTCAATTTGAATCAGTTAAGGGCATTTTATTATGTTGCAAAGCATTCAAGTTATACCATTGCCGCAGAAAAACTTTATATCTCCCAGCCTGCAGTAACAGCCCAGATTAAATTGTTTGAAAAATTTTATGATATGAAATTATTCAAAAGACAGGGGAAAAAATTATATCTTACATATACAGGAAAGACTCTATTTGAAAAGGCTGGTGAAATCTTTAATATTGAGGACGAGGTCGAAATTATCCTGACCCATCTGAAAGAACTTAACCACGGTGTTCTATCAATAGGATGTACAAAAGCCTATGCTAAGTATATCATGCCATCCATTATTTCAGTTTTTCATCGTGCATACCCGGATATAAAGGTGATTCTTGAGGAAGGAAGCTCCATGTCTATGATCAACAGTTTGCAGGAGTGCAGAAATGAAGTCGTCGTGGTTGCCCAAATGGAAATAAGTGATTCTTCAATTCAATTTATTCCATTCAGCCAAGAGGAGGTTGTCATTGTTTTGCCTGTGGACCATCCCCTTACGCAAAAAAAAGAACTTGAATTTAATGATATAGTAATGGAACCGGTTATCCTTAAGGGCAAAGGGTCAGGTACACGCAAAAAAATTATGGAACTTTATGAACAAAATGGTGCTGAACCTAATGTCTTCATGGAATCTAGTAATACTGGATTTATTATTGAGTTGGTGGAACGAAAGGAAGGGATATCTTTTTTAGTAGAACCATCCATTGATCAGAGAGTTAAAGAACAGAGGCTGACATGGCGTACATTAAAAGATACCCGAATCTTCCTGGATGTCAGTTTCGGGTACTCGAAACAAACACCTCTTTCCCCGCCTGCCAAGGCATTTTATGAGATTATTAAAAATTCATTTTTTGAACAATCTCCCCGAGGAGGGATAGGATCTATCATGGCTAAAATGCTGGCTAATCACCCCCAAAACGAATAAAATTGCATAAAACATCACCCTGATTTATTTTTAAAATGGTTTAGCATCTATTATTGCCCTTCCTGGCGTTGGAGCCTTTGGGTATGGAATAAAAAATCCGGATCAATTAAATATGTGAAAATTTGTTTATTTTTATTTTAAAATAAACAAATTTTTGTTAAACTAAAAGCATAATTAAGTTTACTCTTTATTATTCCGATTTTATATTTAAGTTTAATATCTAAGTTTAATTTTTTGGGTTATTACCTGAATTATTGCTCGGGGACAATATGATTGCCATAATTGATTATAACATGGGAAATATTCAATCGATTACCAATGCCTTTAAATTGGTTGCTGACGATATAATTGTTACAGATACTAAAAGTGATTTGGAAAAAGCTTCGGCAATAATTCTTCCTGGCGTTGGAGCCTTTGGTGATGGAATGAGAAATTTGAAAAGGCTTGACCTGATTAATACTCTTACAAATGAAGTTGTCTCTAAGAAAAAACCTTTTTTAGGGATTTGTCTCGGGATGCAGTTTTTGGCGACTCGAGGTTACGAATATGGCGAAAATAATGGTTTGTGCTGGATAAAAGGGCAGGTTAAAAAGATTGTGCCTGAGGATTCTTCATATAAGATCCCCCATATGGGTTGGAATAATACAAAAATATTAAAAAAATCTGATTTGTTCAAAGATATTAATGATGATCCTGTTTTTTATTTTGTTCATAGTTATTGTTTTATTCCTGATAAACAATCAGAACAATATGTTACAAGTATATGTCATCACGGCACCACCATTGCTGCAAGCTTACAAAAAGATAATATTTTTGGAGTACAGTTTCACCCTGAAAAAAGCCAGGGTACCGGATTAAAACTTTTAAATAATTTTCTGGAATATATAAATAAAAATGCTGAAACACAGATTAATAGCAACCCTTTTGTGCAGGAACGGGAGAATTGTACAGAGTATAGGGTTTAATCACACAAATGTTATTGGTAATGTTATAACCGCTGTTGATTTTTTCAATACCTGGGCAATTGATGAGATAGTTATTCTTGATGTCTCAAGGGAAAAAGAAAATCAGGCAATGTTTTTTTCAGTTATTCAGGATTTATCCAGGAGATGTTTTGTCCCTTTATCTGTTGGGGGCTTTGTGCAATCAATTAATGATATTCGAAATCTTATCAAAATTGGAGCTGATAAAGTTATAATTAATACCCATGCTTTTAAAGATCCTGATTTTATTCATCATTCATCTGAGATATTTGGAAATCAATGTATTGTTGTATCCATTGATGTTAAAAAAAATGATGTTAAAAATTATGAAGTTTTTGTTGACAGGGGCAGAAAACCAACAGGCGTTTCTGTTATTGACTGGTGTGTTGAATCTGCCAGAAGAGGCGCAGGAGAAATATATTTGACATCAATTGATAATGACGGCGCCAGAAATGGATATGATCTTGATCTGATAAAATTGGTCACAGATGCTGTGGACATACCGGTTATTGCCTCAGGCGGTGTTGGTAAATGGGAACATCTGGAGCAGGGAATAAATACAGGCAATGCCCAGGCAGTATCAGCTGCAAATATTTTCCATTTTACAGAGCATAGTACAAAAAAAGCTAAAGAATACCTTGAGCAGACTGGATTAGACGTCAGAAAAACAGATTTTTATAAAATTAAAAAGCCAAGAAAGCCAAAATATGAATTTGATTATTGTGTGTAATTTAAAATCTAAAAGGAGATTCAATGAGATATTGTAAACGCTGTGCTTATCCTGCAAATACTAAACCTGATATTATTTTTGATGAACAAGGCGTGTGCAGTGGATGCCGCCTTATAGAATCCAGACCTTCAATTAATTGGAAAGAAAGAGAAGAGTGGCTTGTTGATCTGCTTGAACAGCATAAGGAATTAGCCAGAAAAGAGCATAGAATTTATGATTGTATTATACCTGTAAGTGGAGGAAAGGACAGTCATTATCAGACATATCTGATAAAAGAAAAATATGGTATGAATCCTCTTTTGGTGACCTATAATCATATATTTAATACTAAACTCGGCATGAGAAATCTTACAAATCTTATTAAGCAGTTTGAGTGCGATTTATTAAGATTTACATCAAGTCCAGGTGCTGTAAGACGTCTTTCAAGATATGCTTTAAAACGTATGGGAGATGCCACCTGGCATTACCATGCAGGAATCATGACTTTCCCCATCCAGGTCGCAGTTAAATACAGAATCCCTTTAATGATATGGGGCGAAGAAGGATTCTCTGAATTAACAGGTATGTATAATCAGGATGATATGGTTGAATTTACAAAGAAAAAACGTCAGGAACATATGATGAGGGGGTTTGAACCCCAGGATATACTTGAGGACGAACTTGCCATCAAAGAAGGCATCACATATAAGGATATGGCTCCGTTTTTTTATCCATCGGACCAAGACATTGAAGATATTGGACTGCGCGGAATTTATCTTAGTAATTATTTAAATTGGAACGCAAGAAAGCAAACAGAATTCATGATTGAAAAATATAGTTTTGAAACTGCTCAGGAACGGGACAGGACCTATAATATTTATGATAAACTTGAAGATATGTGTGCAAATGGTGTGCATGATTATTTAAAATATTTAAAATTCGGATATGGGCGGGCAACTGATGACGCAAGCACTGATATAAGGCATGGCAGGCTGACAAGAGAACAAGGGATTGAACTTATAATGCGCCACGACCCTGTCCGGCCAAGGGATATGGATCTTTACCTTGAATATATTAATATGTCTGAATCTGAATTTATGCAATCCATAGAAAAATTCAGAGATTCTTCCATCTGGGAAAAAGATATTGATGGTAAATGGGTTGTAAAGGATAATATCGGTAACCATATCCATGATAAAGGTGTGGATGATGTAAGAGTGTCCCTTGATCCTGAAAGGAAACCGTTTATTAAAACTGATGTTTCAATGTATTCAAGGGATAGTCATCTTGATGAAAATGAATATATTTATCTGTAAATTATGGGCTGTTAAATGATTCTATACCCTGCCATGGGTTTTCTTCAAAATATACAGGGTTGGCATGCATTAAATTAAGAATTCTATCGGTTACTAATATTTTATGATTTATTATAAAATCCTGATCCGCATTGGTTCGTGATAATTCTTTTTTATCAGTGTCACTCAATTTCGGCTTGCTGTTAAGCCTTCTATGATCATTTTCAATTAAAAAGAAATATTCTTGAAATTGTTTTTGCAGGTCCATAAAATCATGTTTTGCCTGGGTTAATGATTGGAGTTGCTCTTTAAGTGTTTTTGCATTGGGACAATTAAATTCATTGTGGAGGATTTGTTTATATTTACTTAATAAAATTGATTTTACAGCGATCATTGCTTTGCTGTATGAATTCATTATTTCATAAATTTTGACTTTTTTCTCCAATCCTTTTGGTACAACAGTACCTACTTCCCTTGCAAATATGTTTTTTTCACTGATATTCTTTTTGATAATTGCAAAAATATCAGGAATATCATCAAGGGCATTTTTATCAAAATTATTTGCAAAAAGATTGGTCTCAGAAATTCCTTTGTGGGTGTTCTCATCAATTAATATGGGTACATTATAAGCTTTGGTGAGTTTTTCAAGCCTGCTTGCAAGGTTTACATATCTTCCGATAACAGTATCGCTCATTTTTTTTTTAAATCCTATATTGCCAATATAGCTTTCACCTGTGGCAATACCATTACCATTTGTAATGAGTTTGATTTTTTCCTTACCCGAATAATTATAATCTGCCCGTTTTCTATTAAAAGAATTTAACTTATACCTGCTGTCTATGGCTGCAAGCACTGCAGAATAACAATCATCAAAAGTGGAAAAGATCGCATCTCCAATAAAAGAATGGATTTCTCCATTCTGGTGGATTATGGGGTCAGCAATTTTATTATAGTATGATGCCAGAAAAGGACCTAGATCATCACCTAAAAGCTCGCTGATATGGGTGAAATTTCTTATATCTGAAAAACAATGGGTTTTAACTCTTTTTTTTGTTTTGATTTCAGGGTCAATATCATTAAACATTATTAATTCTGCATTTCTCTTTGATACGAATTTTAATAAGCGTTTATTAATTCTAGTTTCTTTTTCTTTTTGTACCTGCAGCTCAAAAAGTCTTTTATTTGAAATATTTAGAAGTTTTTCATAGGATTTGGATATGTCTAAAAGGCGCTCGTAGGATTCATCACCTTTAAAAAACAGCTTAAAACGACTTAATATTTTTTTAAAAAAAGATTTTTTTTCTTTCATGCAATAATTTTTATTTTTATCATTTTAAGAAATTGTATTTAAACATATACTTTCTAAATTATTGAATATAATCAATAAAGTCAAGCCTAATAAGGCAAGCGGTCTATAAATTAATTAATAAAAAGTTTTAAAGGTAGAAAAAATTATGTTAAAACTAAGATTGAAAATTTTGAATTAGAAGATAATGAATATAGCGAAGTTAAACACTGAAGTTAAATATTAAAAGGGGAATACTTTGACAATGATTATTCCGATAATACTTGCAGGTGGCTCTGGTACCAGATTGTGGCCATTATCACGTCAACATTATCCTAAGCAGCTTATTGATCTTATAAATAAAAACACCATGATTCAGGATACTGTTTTAAGGCTTTCAGGATGTGATGATATTCATCCGCCTGTTATAATCTGTAATGATGAATATCGTTTTATGGTTGCAGAACAGATGAGGAAAATTGATATTGATCCTTGTCTGATTGCTCTTGAGCCTGTTGGGAAAAACACTTCTGCAGCTATTGCAATCGCTTCTATCATGACTAAAGAAAAATATGATGATCCTATTCTTCTTGTTTTGCCGGCAGATCATTTAATTGAGAATATTGCAAATTTTCACAAGGCAATTGCACTTGGGGAAACTGCTGCAAATAACGGTAATCTTGTCTGCTTTGGAATTATTCCCACAAAACCCGAAACAGGCTATGGCTATATCAAAAAGGGTGACAAACTACCTTTTTTAACC
>Ga0256845_1001383_pt1 | contig 19610 bp, 10 predicted proteins | sample RiftiametaG_FD_189101 | JGI IMG/M metagenome (GOLD analysis project Ga0256845, IMG submission 189101) | Tube worm associated microbial communities from hydrothermal vent at the East Pacific Rise, Pacific Ocean - Riftia | ecosystem: Host-associated > Annelida > Integument > Unclassified ...
GTTATTATAGTTCAAAATAGAGGGAAAGCAGGGGAGCGGATCATTTGCGATGTATGCTTGCCACTATTATTGCCAAGAAATACATCGCTTTATAGAAAATTTTTTGGATTAAAGGATGCAGGTAGCGTTTGTTATCCAATAGCAAAAATCAAGAAAGAAATCATTGATGAACGTTGGTGTGAATTGGTGAGTGAGATAGGAAAACGGTTTTATGTTGTACAATATACATGACACCTTTTTTCTTATAGAACTTAAAAAAGAAATCAAATTACGCTAGGTCATGCAAACCTCAAAAGTTCTTTCTATTTGTATCAACATTCAAGGCTCTGAACACAGATTGTTGCCATAATGCTGTAATCCATATAGATACGTCCAAAAGGGGCGTATTTGTGGCTTGGTACATCAACAAAAAAACGATTTAAGTATCCCTTGTGCTACTATGTTACATAACATAATTTATGTGACATAGATCTTTATATATGCCATAAATCTAATTTTATGGTAGCACAGTAGGCACAGATCATGAGTATCGGAAACAGTGGGCGAATCGTCATTGAAATTGAGCCTGAATTAAAGAAAGAACTTCATGCAGTCCTTCGAAGTGAAGGTACTAACTTAAAAGCATGGTTTTTAGAGAATGTTGAACAATTATTGTCCACAAAAGGGCAGCAAATCTTGCAGTTTGAAGAGATTTCTCACAAGTCGGAGGTGAATAAATGAAGTTCAATCCTGAGAAAATGGCATTTGGCCGACATGAAACCTTTGCAGTCCGCTATGGCTGGTTGTCTAAAGGCTTTCAAGCAATGACGGAAAAAGCGGGTAGCAATATCTTTGAGTCTGATGAAGCTACCGTTAGGTTGGGCGTGGGTAAAAACATGGTAGCAGCCATTAAATATTGGCTACGTGCTTGTCGCATGATTGATCCGATTGAAAATGTCCCGACGAATTTGGGAAATACTCTACTTTCTGAAAATGGCTTTGACCCTTATTTAGAGGATGAAGCGACTATTTGGTTGCTTCATTGGCTACTTGCTACCAATACTGAACTGGCTACCTCTTGGTACTGGTTTTTTAATCGCTTCCACAAACCGGAATTTACAGGGCAGGAATTAACAACCGCTCTCATTGATTTTGTTAATGATCAAGTTATTAAAAAGAAAAAACCATCTCCGGGTACTTTAAAGAATGACGCAACACTCATTCCAAGAATGTATACTCAGTCCAAAGGAACCACTCGCACTCCAATTGAAGATGCTCTTGATTCTCCCTTTGCCTTATTAAAGCTAATTACACAATCTTCCAGTGGTCGAAATTATCAATCGCGTCCGAGTTCAAGACCGGATCTTCCTTTAGGTGTACTAGGCTTTGCGGTCTGTGAAACATTTGAAATGAAAGGAACGACAGCCATTCCAATCGAGGATCTGATGTATAGTAGAGACAGCTCCCCCGCTATCGGGTCAATCTTTCGTATGACGGAAAATGACCTTGTGGCGAAATTGGAAAAGCTTGTACATTACCTGCCCGGTATATTCGAAATCCGTGACACCGCTGGGCAGCATCAGATTTATATGTCTGAAAATATTGACGCAATGATGTTTGTATCTGAACACTATAAGAATACTGAAAAAGGAATGGCAGCGTGAGTATAAAAAGCAAAGTTGCAGTAAATACCCATTACACACGCTCAATTAACCTAGAGCGTGATGCCGATTCCGTTGAAATTGTCAAAGCATATATTCCGACATCCAGAGCATTGAAATTATTTAATCGGGTTGCTGAAGGTTTTAATAATCAGCAGGTGCCAAGGGCGTGGTCTTTGATCGGCCCTTATGGATCTGGCAAATCATCCAGCTCGGTATTTCTGTCACAACTGCTTTCTTCTCCAGAACTAGACACCACTAAGGCTGCTTTTAAAAACCTTAAATCTTCTGCGCCCGAAGTTGCAAAACCATTCCACAAAGAAATAGCTAAAAGCAACGGCTATTTGAAAGTACTGATTACCGGCTCTCCTGAAGCAATGGGGAATAAAATCGTACAAGGACTCTATGAATCTGCGGAAACATTTTTTTCTGGATTCAGAGGTCCTACACCCAAGATCGTTAAACAACTAAAAGACCTTTCTGATAAAGAGTCTGTTTCTACTAGTGATCTGTTGAAACAGATTAACGCTTTGCAAATTGCCCTTGTATCAAAAGATTGCAAAGGAATTTACCTTGTCATTGATGAGTTGGGTAAATTTTTAGAATTTGAAGCACGGCATTACGGTGCGAATGATATTTATATGCTTCAGGCATTGGCAGAACATGCCTGTAAAGGAACTGACTGCAATCTGTTTTTATTCGTATTGCTCCACCAATCATTTGAACAATATGCAAAAGGATTAGGGGAGAATCTAAAAAATGAATGGTCAAAAGTTCAAGGCCGTTTTGAAGAAATTCCCTTTCTTGAATCTGCCGAGCAAGTGTTGCGTGTTGTAAGTGCCGCTTTTAGCTACGATTTAACGGTAAAAGAACAACGAAATATTACATCTACTACCAGAGACGTTATCGAAATATTAGGTAAAAATGAAGCCCTGCCGGGTGTAATGGACAAAAAATCCATTGTAGATTTAATGAGCCATTGTTATCCGTTACATCCCGTAAGTGCGATATTGCTACCGGCTTTATGTCAGAAAGTCGCGCAGAATGAGAGAACATTATTTAGCTATTTAGGGAGCCATGAAGAATTTGGGCTTCAAGATATGTTTGATCGTCTTGATTCAACAGATGACTGGATCTACCCACATCATGTTTATGATTACTTTATTACCAATCAGCCAGCTGCATTAGGAGATTATCGTACTCATAGACGATGGGCAGAAGTTGTTACTGCCGTAGACCGTTTAGGAGACGCACCGGACGATCAATTAAATCTTCTAAAAACGATTGGCTTGTTGAATATCATTGGTATTAAAGGGGGTTTCAAGCCGTCTAAAGCACTGCTTGAAACGTGTGGTCGTAATAAATCCTCAGTAAATAAATCTCTAAAAGCACTAAGTGATAAATCAATCATTACCTTCAGGCGATTTAGTGGTGAATACAGGGTTTGGCAGGGAAGTGATTTTGACCTTGAAGAAGCTCTCGAAGAAGAATTAAACAATATTGGTGAATTCTCTCTGGCCTCGGAGTTAAATAGTTCCGATGCACTCATGCCCATTGTTGCACGTAGATATACTATTAAGAGTGGTGCGCTCAGATATTTCATGCCTGAATTTGTAGATGCACAATCCTATAAATCCTCTCCCGCACAAACGAACGACCCTCGAATTATATTCTTTCTTGCTTCTGCGCAAGACGATGAAAAAATATTTCATAAATCGGTTATTCATCACTTTTCAGATGTAGATGTTGTTGCGCTTTGCCTAGATGGCTCACAGCTACGAGAAGCAACCGCAGAAGTTTTAGCGTTGCGTCAGGTACAAAATACTAAACAAGAACTTAACAGCGATCCAGTCGCTAAGCGAGAATTTGAAGATCGGCTCACAGCAGCCGAGTACTCACAAAATCTTTTGCTGCAACGCTTGCAAGAACAGCCTCAAGAATGTGTATGGTTTAATAATGGTAAAGAACTGCCTGTTTTAACCAAACGAAAATTTCAGGAAGCATTATCGTTTGTGCTTGAGCGAGTCTACTGTAAATCTCCTGTTCTGCACAATGAATTGATCAATAGGGATCGCCCTTCAGCTCAAGCAAATGCTGGAAGAAATAAGCTGCTTTTTGCAATGATGAGAAATATCAGAGAGAAGGATTTAGGGATTGATAAATTTCCTCCTGAGAAAGCAATTTACAGATCAATATTACGTGAAACAGGATTGCATAATCGTGATACGTATGAATTTCAACCACCCAATAAAAAATCATCTCTTTACCATGTATGGAAAAAAATAGATGAATTTTTAGAGAGTACGGAAAAAGAAGCAAAATCTTTTGCTGATTTGAATAAGACTTTGATGGCTCCACCCTATGGTGTCAAAGCTGGTGTTCTTCCCATTTTTTATATTGCTGCCTATATCCTTTATCAGGATGAATTAGCGTTATATGAATCTCGCCGTTATAAGCCAATAATGACAGATGAAATGATAGATCGATTTGTTAAAAGGCCAGATGAATTTACCTTCCAACGCTTTAAGATTTCAGGCCTGAGATCCTCAATTTTCAAAGAATACAGCAAAATTATTGACACGGGATCGAAAAAAACGGTTGTGCAATTAGTAAGACCACTTGCTAAATTTATTGGGGACTTACCTTTATATACACAAAAGACAAAATCTTCTGAGATCTCCGAAAAGGCCAAAAAAGTAAGAAATGCCTTCAATCTTGCTAAGTCACCTGAACATCTTATTTTTGAAGATATTCCTAAAGCGCTAGGTTTTGAGAAAGAACTGGCGAATGACAAACCGAATTTAGAGGGGTTGTCATTGACTCTGCAAGGTTGTCTCGCAGAACTCAAAAACGCTTACCCTACTATGATTAGGCAACAAGTGAAAATGTTGTTAGAAGCGTTTCATATGAATGCTGATTCTGATCTTGCGAGTCTAAGGCGAAAAACAATTGGTCGATATGAAGGGCTGGAGCAACATACGGTAGATGTTGATGGACTTAGAGCTTTTATCAAACGGATCACGAAGAAGGAAGGAGATAATGAAGACTGGCTTGAAAATATACTGATGTTTTTAGGGCAAAAGCCTACTAAAAAATGGACGGATACTAATAGAAGTGAAGCAGATGTTAAATTAAGTGACTTTGGAAAGCGCATATTGGATTTAGAAGCACTTCGTGTGCATTATGATCGATCTAAAAACAACATGGATGGGGAGTTCGATGTAATACTTCTCAAATCATTGAAGAAAGGTAGTGAGCCTATAGACGAAGTTGTAGCCATTGACCGAAAAACGAAAAAGGCTATTCAAGGTTGTAAGGATGAACTGCTCAAAGCGCTTAATGAACATTCTGATTCTGAATTACAACTCGCTGCACTTGCTGAAGTAGTCGATGAATTTTTGACTGCACGTCATAGGCCAGTTGCCAAAACAACCCGTAAACAGAAAGAATTAAAGGAGGTTAAGCATGGCTGATAATAAAATTCCCATGAGTGAAATTGCAAAGCTGGAAGGCGCTCGCCATGTATTAGGAATCTCTGGCGGTAAGGATAGTGCTGCCTTAGCCATATATATGAAAGATAACTACCCTGATATTCATGAAAAAGTAGAATATTTTTTTACTGATACGGGGGCAGAGTTAAAAGAAGTCTATGATTTTCTTGATAAACTGGAAGCCTATTTAGGAAAGGAGATCATCCGCCTTAGTAGCGGTAAAGACTTTGATCATTGGTTAAAAGTTCACAACGAGTATCTACCATCCGCGCAGCAACGCTGGTGTACCCGAACGATGAAAATAAAGCCATTTGAAGAGTTTGTTGGTGATGATCTTGTTGTTAGTTATATAGGCATTCGCTCTGATGAAAATAGAGAGGGATATATTAGCCGTAAAGACACAATTAAAGCAGTATTCCCTTTTATTGAAGATGGCCTAGTGCGTGATGATGTTTTTCAAATACTTGAAGATACTGTCGGTATTCCAGAGTACTACAAATGGCGTTCTCGCTCAGGCTGTTACTTTTGTTTTTTCCAAAGACAAGACGAGTGGCTTGGCTTAAAACGAAATCACCCTGAATTATTTGAAAAAGCAAAAGCGTTTGAACAACGCGTCAGAACTAAATATGACTGGAAAGACGGAGAAATTCCTATAAAAGGTCATGGCTACACATGGTCTTCTCAAGGTTCTATAGATGAACTAGTTGCTAAAGCAGAAAAAAGAGAAAAAGAGAACGGAATAATTGCAACAAAGAAAAAAACGTCTGAACGTTGGCAGGATTCTCTCAGATCAATGATGGATGATGATCCCGAAGATCAGGCATGTTTAATATGTAGTTTGTAGATGAAAATTTATATTAATGGAATCAGTTATGACTTGGAAAATTAATCGTTGGGTGAAATTTTTAGAAGGTTATTGCAAAGGAAAAAATCAGATCCAAGATGAATATGTGAGAAAGGTGGCAAAGAACCTTGGGATTGGAGAACCACTAGATATTGAGTTTCCATGGCAGAAAGAAATTTTAGCTAAATTTGATTCTACAGACGAGCATAAACTTATTATTCTAACGGGTACGGCTGGTGACGGTAAAACAAAACTATGCCGCGATATTGTAAAGTCGCTAGACGGTGATGAGTTTGATGAAAACGCTTGGAATGCCGATGGTTATTTTAGTACGGATAAAAGAACCATTGTAAAAGACTTTTCTGAATTAAAAGAGGATAAAGTTCGTCTTATTCGTGAGCTAATTGATATTTTAGACAGCAAAATAGTTAGCAAGCCAATATTAGTTGCTGTTAACGATGGCATTCTCATAGAAGAACTAGAGCGATTTATTGATGATTCTTCAAACAAAAAAGAGAAAGAAATCGCCCTGAGACTAAAAGAGATTATTGAAGACAAAATTAATTTGGGTTTTAGTGGCTGTGAAGGTCAAGAACTAGTTAACTTGATAAATCTATCGAAGCTCAATGCTAAAGAAAACATGACTCTGATTTTCGATACAATCCTGAATCATTCTGGCTGGCAAGATTGTGAAGGATGTGCGGGGAAAGAAAACCAGTCATGTTCAATATACAATAAATATAATCTATTAAAATCAGAGCCTCATATAAAAGAAAATTTAAGTAACATTATCCTTCTGTTACAGCTAAATAATGAGCATTTTACGATAAGAGAACTATTAAATCTTACAACTAACACGTTACTAGCCTCAATACCAAAATCCAAATCGCTTCGAATTAATGATTCTCAGTTAAACGTATTTGTAATGAGCTGCAAAGCAATGTCGAAGGTTGAACATGCTCCTGTCTACAATGACGAGTCGAGCATAGAAGTAGGCTTTTGGGGGATGAATTTGGGAGCTAATAAAATGAATTCTACTAGACCTTATTCTGAAATTAATAAGCTAGGATTTGGAAAGTTGTCCAGTAATTATTGGGACAGATTACTAAAGCAAAAGAATGACCGAGAATTTAGTATCCCTCTTGATATTAATAACAATTTATTTGATGAACGAAGGCTCGTAGGAGTAGATTCAAATAATGAAAAATGGAGTGCATTGATGAAGCGTTCACGGATGCAACTCTATTGTTATCAGGATAATGATAGAAGTGCTTTTCACTTACAAAAATATACCCACTTTGGCTCTTATCGGGAAAAAGTTTACAACGATTTACTGAGGACAGATAGCGCTACAGATATAAATACGATTGCCATGATTGTTTTGGCGCTTAATAGAGTATTTCATGGGAGATATATTTCTGAAAACTCAGGTAGAGACCGTTTATTTATTCCTGAGAAAGGGCAAGGGTCGATAGCCCAGATCTCTATTTTTCACGGAGATGATATTAGAGAACGAGACATATTCATAAAGTCGCTTAAGCATGATGTAAATCTTTCTGGAGCCAGAGTAGAGCCTGTTCTAATTTTGCAACTGAGGAATAAGGATATCAAAATATCTTTAACAGTTGAGCTTTTTAATTATCTCATGCATGTTTCTAAGGGTGCTCCGCCAAATACGACAGATCCACGGCTTTATAAAAAATTATTAATACTACGATCAAAAATATCTTCAGAGATACGAAAGAACCCCAGAACCGAAACATATTCAATTCAGAATGGAGAGTTTAAGCAGGTTATACTAGAGGTTCAAAATGGATAAAAATTTGATGGAACAATTTGATGTTAAGCAGAGTTATAGTCTACAACACTTTCCTTTTATAGAGCATATATGGGGACACAGATTTAGAACAGATCAGACGCCTATGATATTGCTATTTGAGCTTATGTGCGTTATTGAAAATCAATATCAGGCTAAGAAAAATGACAAAATAAAGAATATATTCTCTCCTGATAACAAGGAACTGTTTTTAAATCATAGGAGGAACTTTAAACTCCGCATACTTCTCTATCAAAATGATTTGCTGGAAACACTTTTTCATTCCACAATTACAGATGAGGAAAAATGGGAAAAACAATTTAATTATTTAAGAGATTTAGGTAAAGAAAACTTTGATTTCACTGATGATGACATTGACCATATAAAGCGTAATTTTACGAGTTTTAGTAACTTTTATAACGTCATTAAAATCCTAAGCTCTATTACATTTGATCCCTTGTCAAAGAAACGATGGACATCAAAGTTTTTATTTCCGATAAGCCGTGAATATATATGGTGTGATTATGACAACATTAAAGGATCTGAAGATCGAAGGTTTTTTTGCAGAGGTGGTGAACTACTCTATCTAATGATGTGCCGTTCTTCTTCTGAGTTACGCATTGAACTAGAGCGGTTGTTTGTGGAATGGATTGATGATGATGATGATGATTCATTTTCAAGACTTGCTAATTCATTGGTGCGCATAGAAGAACGCCATCCCATAGACAAGCCCAAAAAGCTCGGTTACTTACCGTATTCAGATATGAAATGTTTTGAAGTATTATCAGAAGATATTATCAGAACACTCAAATTACCATTAGAGAAGTTAGACAAAGTAAAAATTCTTTCAGACATGATCGGGTTTCATACTGGGAACTACATTTTAACTATTGGTGAAATGTATTCGGGATCATCGGAAAATACTTTTGAGCGTTCACCTCACTATGTAGCTGAAGTATTAACAAAATCGACAAACAGCATACGAAAAACTTCTATTCAGAGTATATCGACACAACGAAATAAGCTAAAACGTACCTTAAGCAATAGAATTCCTGACTTGTTTGAACTCTATTGTGACGAGGTTGAGGATAATGCAGAGCGAGACAGAATCTTCGATGAAGAATCTGGAGATGCACAGAAGTATTTAACAGATCACATTATTGGATATCCACATGTGTGCTTCAGGGCAATTGGTTTTGTCTCTCGAAAGAATACACGAAGTTATCGCTATGTTATTACTGAAGACTTTTTACATTCACTTGTTATTTCATTATTAGGTACAGAAAAAAGAATGGAACTGAAAAAATTTTCTAAAGCAATACAACAGCGCTATAGCATATTTATAGATCATGTTCCAAATGATAATTATGACATTTTACAAAGTGATCTTAATCGCAACGCAAAAAATTTGGCTGTTTTACTCTATCAAATGGGAATGTTGAGGCATTTGTCCGATGCTTGCAGCTATGTTGTTAACCCCTATTTGGAGGATGTTTTATGAAGTCATTGGCAACCTACTACTTTAATAAAATAGAGTCTGAATATAAAGACTGGAAGGATGCAGGAACTAATGATGGTGTGCCAGGAAGATTAGTCCTGAGAGAGTTCGACCTAAAAATTGTGAAAGCGATCTTGGATATTATTAAATCTTCACAGCTACCTTTGGTTGAAGCAGGTAGTGAAAATGGATTTATTATTGCTATTGAAGATCATGAACATTACGCTGATCTTGAAATAAAAAAATTATCTTTTGCAGATTTAACCCATGAGAGGAATAGGGTAGGAAATTATTTCTGTTTAATGTTTATCGCAGAAACTAAGCCAACGCATGATCAAGTGACTGGAATTGATCAGGCCATAGTTTTTGAATTTTCTGAGACTGTTAAATGGATTGAGATATCAAGAAACTTACACGAAAATGGCCAATCATTTATAGATGAGCATATTCAAGATCTTGCTTCATTTGTTAACGAATTGACAAATTCAAAATGGAACAATAGGCCTTTCATTGAAATTGATAAAATAAATAGTTTTATCGACAATGTTATTCTCGATACGATTAGAGATGGCCTTTTTTGGAACGCCTTAGGTATAAATTTTGTATATCTTGGTGGAATCAACCGACTTGATGAGTGCCTCCCTCTAAAAAAATCGGGAAAGAACTATAGAAAAATATTCAGGAAATTAATTTCCAGTACATTATTTGTCGATATTGATTTTTGGAGAGCTATTTATAGAAATAAAGAAATTGAAAAATCCGAGATTGAAGAAAATTTAGCCCAGATCACTAGCAATGAACCCGGATTTTCTGATTTCCGTAAAGCTATTTCAAACTATTTTGACGCATACTTCAAAAATGAATCAAACATAGAAGAACTTAAGGAGCAGATACGGATAGGCTATGATTGCTTAGCTCCGTTTTCATCTGTACTTCAGCCAAAGAAAACAAAGACATTATTCAAGCTTGGCGAAGAGACACTCTCTTTTTTCTCAGACAACGACATTGAGATTTCTGATGATCTAAAGGCGACTGTTCTTCTGGTTGATGAAAAAGCCAATAAACCTGATAAGAATGATTTAAGAAAGTTCTATTTTGCCTATTCAAAGGAAATATCTGAAGATCCTAAGCTCGATAAGGCATGGCTCAAGGAAATAAGCACAAGTAAAATTACTGAATGTAGTGATTTAATTGAAGGGCTTCTAAAAATTCTTTCAAAGACTGTATTTTTAAATGATATTGGTGACGATAAAATCCAGCTTAGGCTTGCTAAAGACAGAACAAAGAAATCATTGCTAAAAAAGAATCGCTCAGCGCTCAAATTTATTTTTAATGAATATCGCGATCTTTCAGAATTTTGGTCTTTATTTGGAGATAATTTTGGATTAGACCTTCCGAAGTGTTTCTCTGAAGAAGAGTTGTTCGATAGAAAAGAGCCTAAGGATAACCGACTAGGGAAGGCAGCTAATGAACTCTACTTCAGAATACTTCGTTATGCAGAAGATCCAAAATCGCCCTCCCAAACATGGGATTTAAAGTGGAGTTTTAATCCACATGGTTTCGAATCAGTTAAATATTTAGATTTTGAAAAGATTATTCATCGAAAAGGTTTTTTTCATAAGCATAAAATCTCCATTGATCCTCTCTTCATAAAACGTTCAGAATCCAATCCTACGATTAGCAATAGTCAAATGTTTTCTGCACTCTCTACAAATGGTAAGCGGGGCGCTGTAGTTAGGAAACAGGATAAGGAAGATAACAAGTTAATCGAGTTATTGTCTAGGTTATATGAATTTCATCATCTATCTAAAGATGAGTACAATGAATTAATATACAAATATGACGAATTTGTTCTCACTTGGAAAGATGCTGTTGAAAAGGCACGACTAAATCCATTATGTGTGGGGCAATCTGAATTTGAAAGTAAGTTTGTTGGTTTTTTAGAACTTTTACTTTTGAAAGCTTCTCATGGGGAGGGGTTTAGAGATTTATTATATGAGTTTATAACTACACACACACTGTTTGTTACTGACAACTCTGAATATGCAGTGTTTTTACCATGGTCACCATATAGCTTACTGATGTCAGCTAAAAAGAACCAAATTTATAAGGATTTGGCAGCAAGTTTCAAAAGTAATAATCTTATTATTGGCAATCAGGATGATGGCGTTTTGTCGAAACTTTTCTCTGAGTTAAATGAGTCTTATGGCAAAGGATTATTTTTGCGTAGAGATAGTAAATCGCAATGGAAGGATCTTGTCTGTACACAGTCAAGTTTTGGATATTACGAATATTCATCATTAGCTAATTCCAAAAATGCTATTAATGAACGCGAAATTCGTTCGGTACTCAAAGGTACAATATCAAAATTCTTAGAGACTTTCCCCAACGAAAGGCATCACTTACAAATTATGTGTGATGGACTTTTGTCTTACGAACAGATATTGACAGTTTATGATGAAGTTTTGAAATTGTCAGAGGATCAGGAAGACCAAATCTCACTGTCGCTAATTTTCACCTGCAAAGATCGGGGGTTACTCGATGTAATATATCAGAGAATATGTGAGAGCTTTGATGCGAGTAAAATTGACAGTAGTATAAATGTTAGATTAGTAAATTCTCTTGATGAAGTATCTGATGGAGATGTTGACATTCTATTTAGCTTTGACCCACTATTTACAACTAACATTCAGTCTCAAGATGCTCCACAGTATATCATCTCGGACAGCGATTCATCTTATTGGGAATATTGTGCAACAAGAAAGGTTCCTTCTGATCCTATTTCTCAAAAATCATCATTCTCATTAAATAACCATATTTTGGATTCTACAGCTTTACTATTCCAGAAAGCATTTATGCTAAGTTCTGGTAATAGTTCAGAGACCTCTTTTTGTCGAGAAGTTGCACAAACTGGATTAAAAGATGAAATTAATAAGGGACTTGCCAAAAGTAATTGGCTAGTGATTTATGATTACCTCCTTTGCAAAGAAACGTTAATGCTTAGTGAAAATTTAACTAACCCCTTGGATCATGATGGTCGGCGTGTTCTTAGATATGTTCAGGGTGAAGGGTTAAAACGTTCTTTAGCTATAGTTACTGAAAAAGAAACTCACTACATAACCAAAAATTTGAGTTCAAATTTAACTAAGTGGGGGGTTGTTCACCCTAATGACATTGACAGCTTAGTGGATAAGATATTTACGTTGTCGAATTCATTTAGTAGTGATGTTCTACTCAAATCAGTAGGCAATGGCAGTTTTTCCCATGATCTCGTTGGAACAGCTGGCTCAGCAGTTCTGATTGAGTCAATATTCGAATCGAAGGAAAAAGTTGCTCCCATTTTTTGGGTTCATTTAGATGATTATATAGGCTGGTTTAAATCTTCAATTGAAGATGATGCGTTGAAATCAATTGGCAGAACAATTAATTATGTTTCAGACCTATTTGGAATATTTATTAGTGAGAATTCCTCTGGTCAAGTGACATTAAATCTAATCATTTGCGAATCAAAGCTTACCAATGGTTCTGAGGATCAAGCCGTCAAATCCTGCAAACAACTGAGATCAACTTCTGAACTTGTTCAAAGTATGCTCGAAACGGCAAATGCTTTTGATTTTGGTTATTGGCTTAATAAATTCTTTGAATTTGTTATTGGGAACTTTAAATTTGTGCCTAATAAATTTGATTTTAATAAGCTTCTTAATCTGGATAAGAACTCTATACATATTGATTTATACGGCTTATCTGTCCTGTTTCATTATGATAATGAACCATTAAAGTCAGACTCCTATAAAATTTGGGACGGTGAAAACTGTGATCATCTAAGCCAAATTAAGTTAAGTGTAGATGACACAAATAAGGTGTTTAAGTATATGCTTGATAGTTCCGGCAAACTTACTCTTGATATATTGTTTGAGCCTAAAGCTCTTGAACTGAATCGGGATAAGTTAATTAGTAAAGCCGATCTACAGTCAGATAATCTATCGGAAGTTACGGCTACAGGGGAAGCGGTAACTGATAATGTAGTAGATCTTAATCGAGAGGAAGTAGAAAAGCCTTCAGTGTCCAAAGTAGAAAGAGAACTTCAAGATGAAATCATAATTAAAGATACCTCTCCTTTGCCAGATACCAAAGCTGCGTTACCAGCTACGGATCAGGCTGTTGTGAATCTCATTAATAGTTGTATTGAATTTTTAGAGGCGAATAAAACCAAATCAGAAGATGACGTTATTGATATTGAGGTTATCAAAAGCGGCATTAGGAAAATATTTGGACATTCAAATTTGCCGTCTAATTTTTCTAATTCAATAGTGACACCAAATTCCATTGTGGTGAAGTTGCATGGAGATGTAAATTTAAGCGCTAACAAGGTATTAAAGCTGCGAGGCACCTTTTTATCTGTTGTGGGTTTATCTCTTCGTCAGGTTTACCCAGAGCCAGGAATGATGGTGTTGGTGTTTGACCGAGACAACAGACAAACTGTTTTCTTTGGGGAGCTTTTGAAAAAAACATTCCCAGAGAGAATGTCTACGTTGGAAAAAGGCTACAACAATAAGATTTTAATTGGTCAGAACGAGTTTGGAGAAGATTGTAACTTTTTCAAGTTAGACGGAGCTAGTCCACATGCTCTCATTGGTGGTCAAACGAAATCTGGTAAATCCATATTGATGAACAATATGATTGTAGACTTAATGATGAGTAATACACCAGAAAATCTAAAGCTAAGATTATTTGATCCCAAGCAAGTCGAATTCGCATCTTATTCAGGTTCTCCACATTTGGCTCATCCAGTCGTACTTGATAAAGATATAGCGGTTGAGCGTTTGGAGGAGCTTGAAACACTAATGAATGGACGTTATGTAACCCTTAAAGATCTCGGACTCAAGGATTTTGAGACTTACAATTTACGGTATCCTGAAAAGAGAATGTCACGAGAAATCGTGTTTTTTGATGAGCTTGCTGACTGGATACTTGATGCCGAATTTAAAAAAAATGCTAAAGATATTATTGTTCGCTTGTCATCCAAAGGACGTGCTGCGGGTATACATTTAGTATTAGCAACTCAGCGACCTAGCAATGATGTTGTATTCCCGTTACTCAGAGCAAATCTAGATACAAAAATTGCACTTAAAGTCGATAGGGATCTTAACTCGGAAATTATTCTTGGAGAGTCCGGCGCAGAAAATTTATTAGGTTATGGACATGGAATAGTTAAAAGCGAAGGAGAAACAATGCATGTTCAGGTTGGCTTTACGGAACCCAATATATTTGATGAACTTGTAACCATGGTTATGAATTATTGGAAAGAAATTGAGAGTTAATTCCTTCAAGATTTGTTATTGTAAAAAAGTTATATATGGAGAGTTTTGTTGAAAGATATTCAAGATCTGTTTAAATCTGAAGGACTATCATTGTACGAGACGCTGTCTAGCAATGATGTCATAGGTTTTCTAATACCTCTATATCAACGTAAATACTCATGGGATAAAGAACATATAAAAAGGATGTTAGATGACATCTTTGATGGAGTAATCTCCGTAAAACAAGATAAGGAATCTATTAATTTTATTGGCGCTGCTATATTTGTAGAAATGAATGTTGAAGCATTTAAAGCAAAAGCTAGTAGTGTTGTTGACGGCCAACAAAGATTGACAACTCTAATTCTACTTTGTTCAATTATTCATCAAATGTTTGGAAAAATCAAACCCGAAATACAAGATAAAAAATCCAGCTTTACTACTTTGTTAGAAGAAAAAATTTCTGAACGAATGGATGAATTATTTGTATGTTTTGCTAAAAGTATCAGTCCGCTACCGAAAAAAAGTTCTGATTACTACCCCATAATTATTAGAGAGCATTTAGATAAATGGCATCGAAACTCGCTTAATAGCAATTTTGCTTCTCCCGTAGCGGACTATCTTAATCAATACATTCACTTTGTATATGATGACGAAAATAAAGATTATTCATGGAATAAGAAACGAGATGGTGTGGACATTAATTTTTTTATTAATAACGAAGAGTTTATTAAAAGTTGGCTAGACCAAACAACAAAATGTGAATTTTTTGAGAATGTGCTCGACAATATAATAAATACTACAATTGGGTCTGAACTTTTTGGTTTCGATGAATCACAAAAGAAACAATTGATACATGATTACAAGCAGGTAAATAGTAACGCTAACATTGATGAAGCAATAGTTCTAATGTGTTTCTCGGAGTATTTACTAAGGCGAGTAGCGGTAACGAATGTTAGAGTATCTGATGAAAGGTATGGGTTTGAAATATTCGAAGCTTTAAATACTACAGGAGCTCCACTGACAGCAATTGAAACATTCCGTCCCGTGGTTGCTAGATATAAAGATCTATATTTAGCTAGTAAAGGAGGCTACGAGCGTTCTGATTCTAAAATCTACTTTGATGAGATAGATAGGTATCTAGACAGGAAAGAGACAACCGCGCAAAAGACTAAAGAAAGTCAGCAGTTGGTTGTTACTTTTGCCTATTTAATACGAGGTGAAAAAATTGCGGAAAAATTGGATGTTCAAAGAGTGTGCTTAAAAAAATGGTATGAAGATATTGATGTTCAAAAAAATACGGTGAAATCAGATTATGTGAAATATTTAGTGAAAATCGTAGAATTTAAAGATAATTTTTGGGATAAAGATAACTTAATGAACCAGTTAAGTGATTTCCCTTCTGAGAGAGAGGAGTTACTTTTTCATTTAGATTTTCTTCGTGATTCAAAAACAACTATGGTAATACCAATTCTCTTAAGGTTTTATATAGAGTTTGAAAAAACTCAAGATATTGCTCAATTTCAAGCTGCTTGCAAAGCAATAGCATCTTTTGTAGCGATATGGCGTTCGTTCACAAGTAATACTGGAGCCATAGATTCAGCCCTTAAAAAAGTGATGTCTGGTGGTACAGCTAATTCAAATAATTTTTCTGGCTTTAAATTAGGTAAGGATTTAAATAGTAAAATCCAAAATTTGACGCATCTTAGATCCTTTTTAAAAGCTTTGCTTATCAAGAAGAAAATCAAAGATAAGCAAGCATGGTTAGAAATATCAGCTAGCCAACCTCTCTATAAAGGCAGCCAAGAACTTTGTAAATATCTACTTCTATTGGCATATCATAATTCAACATATGATGGAAATGATATTGTTAAAGGTAAGGCTCGAATTCAAGAGTCGATGAACTATAAAAAATTATCAGTTTATCGCTCTGATTTATTTCAGTCAGTGGAGCATATTGCTCCACAAAATTTTGCATCGGAGTGGGATGAAGTTTTTGATAAGGATGCCACAACGATACATACAATTGGAAACCTTACTCTGTTACCCGTAAAAGAAAATAATGCAATTGGAAATAAAAGTTGGGCGAAAAAGAAATTATTTTTCGAAGCTTGCTCTACCAAAAATATTGATAATTTAGAAATTGCAATTTCTAAAGCTAAGAAAGCAGGAAACCAATTTAACGGCAAAATTGATAAAATTCTTCGAGAGGGACAGTGTCTTACAATGGCTGAACATCTTTGTCTTTTTGACAGTTGGGATCATAATGTTGTCAAGAATAGATCTTTTAATATAATGGAATGTGCATGGGAGGAGCTTAGAAAAAATATTGATTTCTAACGATTAATACTTTTCCTTATTAACTAAAGGAGATGGTTCAAATTTTTCACCATAGTCAAAAAAATCAATGTCCTGATCTCGCATTTTAATTTTGATCCGCTCCATAAGTAGGGGGGTGTCTTTATTCCAGTCATCATATCTCATAAGACTGACTTTGCCAGAAGTCATATGTGCTTTGATCAGATGGATATTATCCAGATCACCGTAAAGCTGTATAGCACAACCAATATATATTCTTAGCTCTGGTGGAATTTCTCCTAAATGTTCTTTATGGAACGTATAACTATGGCCTTCTGTAAGCTCTCCAGATCGTAGAATTTCATATGCCTTAGTGCAGGTTTCTTTAATAAGCTCCGGATTTCCCATAGAGAATAACATTTCTTTTGAATTTTCTATGGCATGGCTGTAACTGTCGTAGAAATATTTTATATCCCGTTTTAAGCTATCGGGCATTTTTGTTTGCGGCTTTCTCTTGCCGAAGAGTCCCAAAGCAAAATAAACTAAAAGATCATCTTTTCGTTTTTGCTGAGCTTCTTCAAATAATTCATTTCCGAAATACTCAATAAGTGCTTGGTGTGCTTTATTGTGAGAGCCTGCCACTCGGCGGATTTGCCCTGAGAATTCAAATTCGCTATTAGCCGGAATTCGCCCGTATTCGAGTGACGTTTCCCAAAAGTCTGTAAATAGTTCAAGATGTTTATCTATGAGACCTTTTTGAATGGTTGGTTGACGAGATTGTATTTGTCGTTGTGTTTTGTGTTGCCAGTCGCGTTTAACATGTTGGCGTTCAAGAAGGAATAATTGTTCCTCCATCTTATCTTTAAATACGACGAATATGCCTTGACCAACAGCGATAGCATTCTCATCAAGCGAGGATTCGATATATGAACGAAACTCTGATTGTGTGTAATAACGCTGAAAAGTGTTTCTACTAGTAATGATGCCATCTTTATAGGGAGTGAATTGTCTAATAACGTTTTCACCCGCAATCATTACTGAAACAATGAGTATTTTATCTGCGTATTCCCATGCTCTTGCTAAGGTTTCGAGGCGCTCTGATCGCTCTTCAATAACATTTAGTACAAAACCAAGGTTTACTAAGTCACTATTGAGTAATTCACCGTCAGGGCAATGTACGGGATCCCAACCAGAAATATCAATACCATGCGCCTCTAACTCACGCATGTCATCCCCTTTGCCACATCCATAATCTAATATAGAATAATTGCCATTAAAGTAATTGTGACGTGCCAGAATTTGCATTGGCTGCGACAGCTGGTTTCTATCGATTGCTGTCCTATGCCTTTCCACATCAATTTCTTGACCGATAGAGGCAGCACTATCGGTAATCTTGCGATCAGCCTTTGCTTTAAGGCGGCCATCTTCGTCTAAAAAATACCCTTTATTGGAAATGAGGCGTTCCCAGTTTTTCTTAAATCCGATAGATCTAGGGTTTTCATACAACCCGATTTTTTCACCCTCTTTAGTTATCTCTTCAAAGTCAGATCTAAGCGGAAAATCTGTTTTAACGAATGTTTCTTTTCTATGGAGAATCGGTGGATTATCAGATTTTTCATAGGATGCCTTTCGCACTGACAGTTTTGTCAAATCAACTGTATAGCTTTGTAGTAGCGCAGGGTAACTATAGCTTTCAAAGTCTGGATAATTTAGGAACGTCACCTTAAAATCTCGCTTGTACAACTTAAGAATATTCCAATCACTTTCAGAAATTTTAAGCGCAGCGGAAATTTTTGCTAATACATTGATCAAATGTTCAGGTATGTCATCCAAGGCACTATTGTGAACGTAAATTGAATCAGGGAGCTGTTTACCCGTAGGTATTTGTTTGATAAATTTTTTATAGTTTTCAAAATCCAAAACGTCTAGCCCTTCCTCTTTAATAGAAAATTGCGTTCATCTCACATTTATAGCCAATGTTTCTCTGTTTCCAATTTTTCATTCAAGGACTATTCTGACAATCATGGTTGCTGCTAACTTCTTTAATACGTTTATTTACTTTTGCAATAGTAGCACTGGATGCACCTATAAGATCAGTTATATAGCGGTAACTTTTTCCATCTCGTAGTAAACCTTCAATTTTATTATGAAGCTCTTTTTGCTCCGGTCTTCCCGTATATTTACCCTCAGCTTTTGCACGTTGAACTCCTTGGGCTTGCCGTCTTCGTCTGTCTTCGAAATCCTTACGCGCAACTGCCGCCAACATATCCAATAACATTTCATTAATGGCTGATAACATACGCTGGGTAAATTCATCACCATCACTTGAGCGCATGGACTGATGAGAAATCGGCAAATCAAGTGAAACTATCCTTATACCTTTGCTGGCAATAATGCTTTTTAAGCTTTCCCAATCGCCAGTATTCAGGCGACTTATACGATCTACCTGCTCTACCAGTAAAATATCTCCACGTTCAGCGACATCAAGAAGTCGAAACAATTCAGGCCGCTTGAGTGTTGCCCCACTTTCATTCTCTATAAATGACTTACTTACCTTCAATCCATGTTGCTCAACGAAATCGTTTAGATCGGACATGGCTGTCAACAACGCATGAAAACTGAGCCACTCCATCAATTGAAAAGTGAGCCACTTTGTTTATTTAATTTGGCTAATTAAGCCCGCTTGTTTCTTTTCTCTTAACCGATAGCTGTCTCCTTTAATTTGA
>Ga0256845_1001385_pt1 | contig 19604 bp, 31 predicted proteins | sample RiftiametaG_FD_189101 | JGI IMG/M metagenome (GOLD analysis project Ga0256845, IMG submission 189101) | Tube worm associated microbial communities from hydrothermal vent at the East Pacific Rise, Pacific Ocean - Riftia | ecosystem: Host-associated > Annelida > Integument > Unclassified ...
AGCCAATGTTCCTCAGAGGGCGGCTGATGAGGGCGGGCAACAAATCTCGTCGGGTCGCCGGGCGCGATCTGCGGAGCAAACATCGCGACGAAAACAAATATCGCCAGGATGATGATGCCGATGACCGCTTTATTATGCGAAAACAACCGGCGTAAAAAATCGAATTGGATCGTGCGATTCGTCTTTTCAGGAGAAGTGGGTTGAGAGTTGTCATTCATAATTGCATCCTCCTTCGTTCAATTCGTTTGATTGGTTCGCACCCGCGGGTCCAGGCGGATGTACAGCAAGTCCACAATGAGATTGGCCCCTAACACAGCCAGGGTGATCATCAGAAACAGGGCCTGCATGAGTGGGTAATCCTGAGTCGTGACCGAGCGTACCAGATAAAAACCCAGGCCAGGATATGAAAATACCAGTTCCGTCAGAATCTGACCCGCCAGTATGAAGCCAAAGGCCATCCCAAACTGGGTAAAGCTTGGCAAAACGGCATTGCGCATGGCATACCTGAACATCACCGCTCTCTGGGGCAATCCCTTTGCTTCAGCCATCGTGACGTAGTCTTCTGCCAGCACACTGACCATTGTGCTGCGCATGGTGATTAACCATAAACTGATCGACACCAGGATGATCGTTCCAGCGGGCAAAATCAGATGATAGAGGACACTTCTGACAAAAGCCCACGACCATTCGGGTGAGATGGTGTTCACAGAATAGCTATGAGCCATAGGAAACCATTGTAAAATAAAACTCAGGAAGAAAAGCGCCACCATTGCCAGAAAGAAAGGCGGAAACGAGGAGGTAAAGCTGAAAAAGGCCGTTAAAACCGAATCCAGATGACTCCCGCGCCGCCAGCTCACAATGACGCCCAGAATAGTCCCGATTGTAAAACTGATCAACAGGCTTACGACTCCCAGAAGGACGGTCCATTTCAGCGCCGTAGCAATCACGGCGGTCACTTTTGCCGGATAGGCGGAAATCGAAAGCCCAAAATCCCCCTGTGCCACATGACCCAGATATTGAAAGTATTGCGTGAGCAGTGGTTCGTCCGAGAAGCCAAACGCCGCCCTGACAGCCTCGATTTCACGAGGGTTTAACCTGCCGCGCATCCTTGCAAACAGAGCTGTCACAGGGTCTCCGGGCATAGCGCGCGGCAAGATAAAATTAATTGTCACTGCCACCCATACAGTGAGCAGATAGAGTCCGAGATGTCGGAGTAAATATTTCATAGAAAATTCTCCTATGTAAAATGTTATGCTGTCAGGATTGAATCGAGCCCTGCCAGGGTTTCAACCCCTGGCAGGGTTGACTGTTCCCCCCACGTTTCATCCCGTGCGTCTGTCTCTGCCTGTGCGTCTGCGCGCAAATAGGTGCGGGCGACGCATAGACAGATGGGCGAACCGGAACGTTCGACCTACAGGATTCCTTGAAAGTCAGGGCTGTCCAGGGATGAGCGGGACAGCCCACCCGACACATTATTTCGGTTTGACGGTAGTCAGCGCGAATAAGGGGCTTGTGAAGCGGTTCGGCACGGCATACGGGGTACCCGGTGCATAGGGATTCTCTTTGCTCGGCCAGCCGACAAAGCGGGAGGTCGTGTATTCATACCATTGGGGACCAGGGAAGAGGGGCAGGGCAGGCGCCTCATTGACGAAGACCATCTGGAGCTGACCCATGATTTCCTTCTGCCGTGCTATATCGGACGTGTTGGCAAAATCATCCAGGAGTTGATCAGCTTCCTTACTGACGTAGCGGTTCCAGTTCTCAGCCGCAGCTTCGCCAAGTGGTTGAGCGGACTGCGAACTTACCTGGCTGCGATAAAAAGCATAGGGAGTTGGTCCGCCCGCGCTCCAACTGATGGCCCATTGATGATGGCCCTTCCCCAGGGTATCCATATACGCGCTGAATTCGGGCGTTCTGACAGCGATGTCAATCCCCAGGTCTTTCATATTCTGGGCAATAATCTGGCATGTCGAAACCCAATCTGTCCAGCCAGAGACAACCAGCAGATCATACTTCATGGGATTCCCATCGAGATCACGACGAATCCCATCATCACCCTTCTTTAAACCGAGCGCATCGAGCATCTCGTTGGCTTTTGCCACATCGTAATTCGTCCAGGTTCCAGCTTCCACAGCCTTAGCGTTCTTCCACACCTTATACCCTTCAGACAAACCGGTAGCATCAGCCGGGGGAGCGTAATTAAACATCGCCACATCAACAACCATCTTCCGATCGATACCCATGCTGACGGCCTTGCGGACTTCCGGATTATCAAAGGGCTTGAGGGTTGGGTTGATATACAGCAAGACCATATCGCCCTCGGCAAAATAATAGTGGAAATTTTCAGGATTTTTAGCGACAAAGGTTTTCTCAATATCAGGCACAAAGTTTCCAGCCCAATCCAATTCATCGTTCACCAGGGCCATGTTTGCCTGGTCGTTGCCTGGGAACGCCGGAAAACGCAAACCCTGGAAATATGGTTTTCCTTCCTGCCAATAGTATGGGTTTTTTTCCACGACATAGATTTGATCTTCAAATCGGGTGACTTCGGTAAAGGGACCGGTAGCGACCGGATTCTCGTTGGTAAAGGTGACCGGGTTCTTGATGTCCTTCCAGATATGTTCCGGCACAACCCAGAGGTTGGAAATGTCGTACAAGGCCGGCGTATAGATTTTTTTAAACTTGAACTCGAGGGTGGTATCATCCAGAGCAGAGTAGCTCTCAACGTAGTCCGTCAAAATGGAAGCTGTTGTCGCGTCAAGGGCCGGGTAAGCTTTGACCAGATCGAAGGTAAAGATCACATCGTCCATGGTAAAAGCCTGTCCATCCGACCATTTGACTCCCTCACGGATTTTGAAGGTCAAGACCGTGTTATCCTCGTTCCAGGCATATTCAGTCGCCAGCCAGGGGACGAGTTCGCCGGTTGCAAAATTAAAGAGCAACAGTGGTTCATACATGCCATTCTGCTGGGCGGGATAGCGGACATCACTCAGAAAAGGGTTAAAGTTACGCACCCAGGTCGAGACTTGCTCTCCGTTGATAGTCATATAGACTGGCTCTTCCGCCATAAGTACAGATGCGCTGGCGATAAGAAGCGTACTCACGATAACAAATGCAAATATTTTCTTACACATAGGTTTTCTCCTTGTAATGGTTGATACTGCAACGTTCGTTTGTATTCGTGTCATCATCCTCTGCTCACGCGATCTAAGTTTGGCATCCGTCCTGGTGAACCGTACCATGACAGTGATGCTCTGGTCGGTTCACGCGGGAGGCCCCCGGCAATTTCCTATCAGACAAGCTGAGTACATAGCGGACATGAGGTCAATGCGAATTGTTTTCACAGCAGTGGGAACGTTCCCACTACTGTGAAAAAAAATATAACCCTCACCTGCGAATGAAATTTGGAGTACTTCGAGTGCCTAGAGTGCCTAGAGTGCCTAAAGTACTTGGAGTACTTATTCAGGCACTCCAAGTACTTCCATTCTTTTGAGCGACCGAAGACCGTACAATCAGTTCCGGCGTAAACACTTTTTGGATCGCATCAGTGGGTTTCCCGGAAATAAGGCTGATCGCTAACTCTCCGGCGACCTTTCCCATTTCACTGATCGGTTGTCTGATCGTGGTTAACTTCGGGTGCATCAAATGGGCATAAAACATGTCATCAAACCCAACCAGCGAGATATCCTCAGGAACCTTCACGCCGTTAGCGTGTAACGCTTCCACCGCGCCGGCTGCAATATCATCATCACCGGCAAATATGGCTGAAAAAGGGGTATTCAGAGTGAGAAGTTCTTTGGTTGCCTGATAACCGAACACCTCTTCATACTCATCTCCTGCAATCACATAATTTTCCCGATACGGAAGTCCGGCTTGTTGTAAGGCGCGTTTGTACCCGGCCAATCGAGCGCGACTGTCGCGATATTTGGACGGCCCGGCAAGATGAATGATGTTCCTGTGTCCCTGGCTGATCAGATAATCCGTGGCTAAAAATCCCCCGAGTTCATTATCGGTATACACAGAATTGTTCGCATATTTGGGCACATTTAAGCCTAACATTACAATCGGGACCCTTTCCTGGATAAATCCCGTCAAGTCATCTTCTAATTCCAGTAAGGTAGCTTCAATATTAAGGATTAGAGCGGCACACCGATGCCCCAGCAGCGATTCAACAGCTTTTCTTTCGCTTGCCCTATTGGCATGTCCGCTACAGACAATCATATTCATCCCGGCGTTTTCAACAGCCTGTTCGACGCTTTTTAACATGTGAGCAAAGTAGGGACTCGACAAGTCCGGCACAACCACGCCAAGCACATTTGACCGGTTGTATTTTAATCCTTGCGCCAGCGTATTAGGGCGGTAACCCAGTTGCTGAATCGCCCCCAGTACGCGCGCTTTTGTGTCTTGAGAAACAATCCCATTATTACAGATGACCCTGGAAACGGTGGAGGTAGAAACTTTTGCTAATTTTGAAACATCGCGTATGGTAACCATTCAGCCTTCTTATGCACTCCGATTCAGCCATCTTTCGTGTTCAACATATTTTTACGGGAACGTTCCCACAAACAGAGAAAAAAATATATATCTACCCAATTAAAGATTCTATTTTTAGAAGATAATACCCCACAACCTCTGTCAAGTTTTTTTTGTCATTATTTAGCACAAAGTTTCTGAATCCATCAGTGGAGACAAGACATGTTCCCTCAACACGCAAAAATATATGCCCGGATCAATCGGCCTGCGTAGGGGGGAGAAGGCTTTTGATATTCGCATTGCCTCTCCCATAAGTGCATGAAGATGTGTCGATCACAAAAAAAGAGCTGATACGATGCAGGTATCAGCTCTTTTCCATAAGTCATCTTCTGTGGCAACGATTACTGTGTCAACGAATTACTCCTCGACAAGCTCAATAATCGCGATATGGGCCGCATCACCTTTGCGCTGTCCTAATTTAAGCACTCGTGTATACCCTCCATTGCGATCACTATACTTCGCAGCAATCGTGTCGAATAGCTCATGAACAACATCCTTGCTCTGAATAAATGCGAGCGCCTGCCGACGGGCATGAAGATCACCCCGTTTTCCCAGCGTGATCATCTTTTCAGCGGGACTCCGCAGGGCTTTTGCCTTCGCCAACGTTGTCTTAATTCTTCCATGACGAAGTAACTCCGTGACAAGATTTCTCATCAACGCTTTTCGATGACTTGCATTTCTACTTAACTTTCCTCTGGCTTTTCTATGGCGCATGACCTTATCAACCCTCTTTTTACTCGTTTAGTCTTCCGTCAACTCCCAAAACAACTCTTATTCCTGCTCTTCATCCTTTGGTTTTGGCGGAAAATTCTCCAGTTTCATTCCCAGGGACAGTCCCATCTCCGTCAGAATCGCTTTAATTTCGTTCAAAGACTTCTTCCCAAAATTCCGAGTTTTCAACATCTCAGCATCTGTTTTCTGAACCAGTTCACCAATTGTCCGAATGTCGGCATTTTTCAGGCAATTATTCGAACGAACCGACAACTCAAGTTCATCAACGCTTCGGAAGAGATGTTCATTGACGACATCTTCCTCTTCAGTCTCGGAAATTTCTTCATCAGGCTCTTCTTCAAACGTAATCAGCTCTGTCAAATGCTGCGTCAACACTTTCGCTCCATGTCCGACAGCTTCAACAGGCGAGACACTGCCATCAGTCCACACTTCCAGCGTCAGTTTGTCAAAATCTGTCCGCCGCCCAACCCGAGTGAGTTCAGTAGAGAACTCCACTTCGGTCACCGGGCTAAAGGCCGCATCGACAAATAACATTCCATCTTCGTGAACATCACGTTGTCGAAAGATTTCAGCCGGGACATACCCTCTTCCAAGCTCGATACGGATCGCCGCATGAAGTTCACTATGCTTTTCCAATGTCACAAGAGGAAAATCCGGGGGCAGAATTTTTATTCTGGAATCAATCTTAATATCCGAGGCCTTGACCACCGATTCCTTGCCTGAAGTATTTTTGACATCAAGCCGAAACACCATCGGCTTTTCAAGGCCTTCCATGTCAAGAATCTTCAATCGGAGAGATTTGAGATTCAACAACAAATGGAACGTCTCTTCTACCACTCCAGGAATCGGGGAAAACTCGTCAGGCACCCCTTCAATTGTTACCCCAGTGACGGCCAAGCCGGACAACGACGATAACAGCACTCGACGAAGTGAGTAGCCTATTGTTGTTCCAAAACCTCGTTCAAAGGGTTCGGCAAAAAACTTCCCATAGGAATTCGTCAAGCTCCCGCGATCACATTCTAAATTTTTTGATTTTTGAATACCCTTCCAATGTTGCATGAAACAACTTCACGTCCTTAGCAGGTTAATTAACATTTTTAAAGAACGCAGGGATCGTGTCCAGACCTGTCTCTGGCAACAGCATCCCCTGGACAGACAAGATATTATCACGATTATTTTGAATACAACTCAATAATAAGCTGCTCCTGAATTTCGTCGGTAACATCTTCTCGTTTGGGCATATCAAGGATGGTCCCACTAAAGTTCTTCGCATCCAATGACAGCCATTGTGGAACCCCACGGCGTTCGCTCGATTTAAGAGATTCTTGGATACTCTTTACCTTTCGGCTTTTTTCCTGTACCTGGATTTTGTATTCTTTTCCAACGAGAAACGACGGAATGTTGACCCGTCTTCCATCAACGGTAAAATGCCCGTGACGGACGTATTGCCGAGCTTCTGCCCGTGAGCTGCACAGCCCTAATCGATAGACGACGTTATCGAGACGCCGTTCCAGCAGGATGAGAAGATTCTCACCTGTAATTCCACGCTGGCGTTCTGCTTTTTCAAAATACCCGCGGAATTGGCGTTCTAACACGCCATAAATACGTTTTACTTTTTGTTTTTCCCGGAGTTGTAATCCGTAGTCTGAGCGTTTTGTTCGTCGCTGTCCGTGTTGCCCTGGTGCGTAATTTCTTCGTTCAAGCGCACATTTATCGGTGTAACAACGATCACCCTTCAGATGAAGCTTCGTTCCTTCGACTCGACAGAGTCGGCACACAGAACCTGTATATCGTGCCAATGACTTTCCTCCTCGCTAATAGTCCCTGAAAAATGAAGTTACCTCAAAGCGTGAGCACACTCACCACTCCCGGCCACTTCGTCAATTGAGTTTACAGTCCACTCGCGCCTAGACACGTCTCCGTTTGGGAGGCCGGCATCCATTGTGGGGGATTGGGGTCACATCTTTAATTGCCTTCACTTCCAGACCGACAGCCTGTAACGCCCGAATCGCGGCTTCTCGACCGGCTCCAGGCCCTTTAACATAAACTTCGACCTGACGCATTCCCAAATCAAGGGCTTTCTTTCCACACTCTCTGGCAGCCATTTGAGCCGCAAAAGGAGTATTTTTCCGAGACCCCTTGTATCCAATGGTTCCAGCACTCGACCATGATATGGTATTACCATTCAGGTCTGTAATCGTAATAATGGTATTATTAAACGTGCTTTGGACATGAACGACGCCTCGATCAATATTTAATAATTCACGCCGTTTTTTCTTTGATGTACTACCTTTTTTCTGACCTTTTGCCATGCTGGGATACGACGTTTAATGGTAACAATTTAACGCACGATTCTTGCCCGCGTTAAACCGGACCATGCTCGTCCATAAAGATCCTCAATCACATTATTTTCTCTTCTTCTTTCCGCCGATTGCCCGTCTTGGTCCCTTGCGCGTTCTTGAATTCGTTTTTGTCCGCTGTCCATGTACTGGCAATCCACGTCGATGACGCAGCCCGCGGTAGCAGCCAATATCCATCAAGCGTTTAATATTCAAGGAAATCTCACGCCGCAGATCACCCTCTACCCGAAAATCTTCATCCTCGACAATTGATTTACGAAGCAGATTCACTTCTTCTTCAGAAAGCGCATGCACGCGTGTATCGGGATCGATTCCCGTCTCTTTTAAGATTCTTTGGGACGTCGAACGTCCAACACCAAAAATATACGTTAATCCCACTTCAATCCGTTTATTCTTGGGTAAATCTACACCTGCAATTCTAGCCAAAGAACACCCTCCTCATGAAGTGCCTAGAGTTTTATAAAGTGCCTCAAGTACCTTAAAGTTATAAGTGCCTCAAGTCTGGCATACGCATCAGCTTCAGCTCACTTCGGTTTCCTTTCAACTTTATAGTTCACTTCAGTTCACTTCAGTTCACTTTAGTTCACTTTTTACTTACCCCTGTCGCTGCTTGTGACGGGGATTTTCACAAATAACCCGGACAATTCCCTTTCTCTTAATAACCCGACATTTATCACACATCTTTTTCACTGAAGCTCGTACTTTCATGATTCACATCTCCGCCGCTATTCAAAATCGGGAAACACATGCGCCACGCTTCAGGCATCCCCCTGAAACGCTGACAAACCAGTGTCAGCCCCACGTGTTGCTCGCCTCTATTTGTAGCGATATGTAATACGCCCGCGTGAAAGATCATAGGGCGATAATTCCACCGAAACCTTGTCACCAGGAAGAATACGAATAAAATGCTTCCGCATTTTCCCGGAGATATGTGCTAACACTTTGTGTCCATTTTCAAGTTCCACTCTGAACATCGCATTTGGTAAAGGCTCGATCACCGTTCCCTCAACCTGAATAACATCTTCTTTTGACATAATATTGTGCCATCTGTTCGCGATAATTGACAGCTAACCACAGATCAGGAGTCAATCACCTATCGTCTTCCCCGAAGTTTCCCTTTCTTCATAAATCCGTCATAATGGCGAGTCAGTAAATGCGACTCAACTTGCTGCATGGTATCTAAGGCGACTCCGACCACTATCAGCAATGCTGTTCCTCCAAAATAGAAGGGAACCTTTAAGTAGCGCATCAAAAACTGAGGAAGAATTGCAATCATCGCAAGAAATATCGCTCCAGAGAGTGTTATGCGCGTCAGCACCGAGTCAATATACGCTGCCGTTCGTTTTCCCGGGCGCACTCCAGGAATGTAGCCGCCATATTTTTTCATATTCTCGGCCAAATCCGTCGGATTAAACACGATTGCCGTATAAAAATAGGCAAAGAAAATAATCATCGTGGCATACAGCACCGTATACAACATGTGGCCTGGCGATAATTGCTCCGAGACAGCTTGCATCCAGGGTTTATCGACAAATCGTGCCACTGTTGCCGGAAAGACAATAATTGACGACGCGAAAATGACCGGGATAACCCCTGCGGTATTCACTTTCAGTGGGATATGCGTACTCTGTCCACCATAAATCCGCCTTCCGACCACTCGCTTGGCATATTGAACCGGAATTTTCCGCACCCCTTGCTGCATGACAATGACAGCCGCAATCACTAACACCATCACCATCAACAATCCGAGCAGAGAGAACAAAGCAAAATCTCCGCGCTGCACCGCCTGAATCGTTCCGGCAATCGCCGAAGGAAGACGCGTCACAATCCCTGCAAAAATAATGAGCGATATCCCATTTCCGATACCACGCTCGGTAATTTGTTCGCCTAACCACATGATAAATGCAGTCCCAGCCGTCAGGGTGATAACAGTCGTCAGACGAAACGCCCAGCCGGGAACCGGAACAACCGGTGCTCCTCCCGGGCCTTGCATGCTCTCAAGTCCGATACTGATTCCCAATCCCTGGATTGCGCTCAACACCACAGTGCCATATCGAGTGTATTGCGTGATTTTTTTCCGGCCTTGCTCGCCTTCTTTCGCCAATCGTTCAAGATACGGGACCACGACCGTGAGCAGTTGGAGGATAATCGACGCACTGATATAGGGCATAATTCCGAGCGCAAACACCGTCAACCGTTTCAACGCGCCTCCGGTGAACAAATCGACCATTCCCAACACCGTTCCCTGAGCCGATTCGAATATCTCTGCCAGGACTTGCGCATCAACTCCCGGTGTCGGAATGTGAGCACCTAACCGATACACCGCTAAAAAGCCCAGGGTAATCAGAATTCGCTTTTTCAGCTCTGGAATTTTAAATATATTTTGGAATACCTGAAGCAATGTTACAGCCCCCACTTAGTAAGGTTATTAAGCTATCGCCACATCCTCAACACCTATTGCTCAACCGTGACGTCTCCACCAACCGCCTGAATTTTTTCCACCGCGCTTTTACTGAATGCATGCGCATGAACATGAAATTTTTTCGTCAGATCGCCTTCACCAAGAACTTTGACAGGCTTCTTGCTTTTTCTTACAAGCCTGGTGTCGATCAGCAGTTCCAAAGTAATCTCGCTGTCGGCCTCAAAACGTTCTTCCAAACGCTTGAGATTCACGATTTCGTATTCTTTTTTAAAGATATTCGTGAAGCCGCGTTTCGGCAACCGACGCTGCAACGGCATCTGACCACCTTCAGACCAGGGATGGATACCGCTGCCGGAGCGGGCTTTTTGTCCTTTATGCCCTTTACCAGCAGTTTTCCCCTGGCCAGACCCCATTCCACGCCCTACACGTTTTTTCTTCGTTTTTGATCCTTCTGCGTATCGTAATTCGTGTAATTTCATAGTACGCTCAACCACTTGAAATGTCAGAACGCACAGAAACGCTGTAGATTTCTGTGCTCACGTCCTCAAGGTCGTTCCTGGTTAGGATGTTTCCTGAACGTCGACAACTTTTACTAAATGTTTCACTTTAAACACCATTCCCCGGATTTCCGGCGTATCTTTACGACGAACAGATGAATGGGTTTTTCTCAATCCTAAGCCGACAAGCACCTTTCGCAACTTTCGAGGAGCCCCAATCGAACTTTTAACTAATGTAATTTCCAGTGAATTCATTCTCATTTCCTCTTTCCAGTGTCAGCCACCATCAGTCGTCATCTTAGTAATCCATCTGGGCTTCGAGGTCTTCCAGAGGAATCCCGCGCTGTTTTGCCACAACTTCCGGATTTTTTAAGCTTTGCAATCCGTTCATTGTTGCTTTAACCACGTTATGCGGATTATTCGTTCCAATACACTTTGTGAGAATATCCTGCACGCCCACGACTTCTAAAACGGCACGCACCGGTCCTCCGGCAATCACGCCGGTTCCCGGACCAGCCGGTTTTAACAACACTCTTCCAGCGCCATACCGTCCTACGATTTGGTGAGGGATTGTTGAGTTCCGCAATGGAACAGTGACAAGACTCTTTTTGGCTTTTTCAATGCCTTTGCGAATTGCTTCAGGAACTTCTTTGGCTTTTCCAAGTCCGTATCCTACACGTCCCTGGCCGTCTCCGACGACGACAAGCGCGCTAAAACTAAAGCGTCGCCCACCTTTCACCACTTTTGCCACACGGCTTATATGAACCACCTTATCGGTGAAATCAGTTTCTCTGGGCTCTATCCTTGCCAAGGTAACCCTCCTTCATCAATGTCTGTTAGAACTTGACTCCATTCTGCCGAACTTCTTCGGCTAATGCAGCCACTCGTCCATGATACTTGTATCCGCCACGGTCAAATACCACTTGCGTGATATTGTGTTCCAGAGCCTTCTTAGCCAACACTTTCCCGACTTCTTTTGCCGCAGCGACATTGCCTCCATAAGACACAACGGCTTTCACTTCGGGGCTCAAGGTCGAGACACCAACCAGCGTATGACCTTTTTCGTCATCAATAATTTGCGCATAAATATTCTTCAGGCTGCGGAATACACATAAGCGGGGACGTGCCATGTCTCCCGATATTTTGCTACGAATACGCAGATGTCTCTTGATCCGTGCGTTTTTTCCCTGTCTCTTTTTCTTCATAAGACCGCTTAACTCCTTACCCTTGATAATGTCAACACGTGTATGGTTCACACGCTCTACGCTGCGGTTTTTCCGACTTTCCGGCGTATCACTTCATCACTGTAGCGGATGCCTTTTCCTTTATAGGGTTCCGGTTTTCTGATTTTTCGAATATCCGCGGCAACCTGTCCCACTTGCTGCTTATCAATGCCTTTCACAATGACTTTATTTTGCCCGTCAACGTCAATCGTGATACCTTCCGGAATAGGAAAATCCACTGGATGCGAATACCCAACAGCTAAATTCAGGATTTTCCCTTCTTGCTTGGCACGATACCCGATACCAATGATTTCAAGGGTTTTCGTAAACCCGCCGGAAACCCCGGTCACCATATTACTGACAAGAGATCGGACAAGGCCGTGTAACGCCCGATGTCGCTTTTGATCGGTTGCACGCGTGACAACAATGGTTGCGTCCTGTACCTCAACTGAGATTCCGTCAGGAATCATATAGTCAAGTGTTCCTAATGGACCTTGTACGGTACACAACGAGTTGTTTACATCTATTTTTACCCCTTGCGGGATTTCAATCGGTTTTTTTCCTATTCTCGACATGTTTTTGATATTAATTGTCGATTGTGATGTCAGTCACTCATTCATCATCAACCATCAATCAATCTACCAGACCGTACATAACAATTCACCGCCCACATTCGCTGACCGAGCGTCTTTATCTGTCAAAAGCCCTTTCGAAGTCGACACAATCGCGATTCCTAAGCCATTCAAAACTTTCGGAAGCTCATTTTTTTTACAATACACCCGACATCCAGGCTTGCTGATACGTTTAATTTCCGTAATCACGCTTTTCCCTTCATCTGAATATTTCAAATGAACCCGCAACGTTCTTTCATCTTGCTGAACATATCCATTGATATATCCTTCGGCCTGTAAGATTCGAAGAATCTCCGCTTTCATTTTCGAAACAGGAACCTCGACATAGTTTTTACCCGCCATTTTTCCGTTTCGAATGCGCGTGAGTAAATCAGCAATAGGATCTGTCATTCCCATAATTCTATCTCCCCTTTTTGGACTTCTGGGTTCTAGGCCCTGAACAAGCGCATCATTTCCAGCTTCTCAGCTCATTCAGCAGCTAGCTTCCAGCATCCAGGCAGTCTTTTCGTTGTATCTCTTTCTTACCAACTGGCTTTGATGACCCCGGGGATTTCTCCTCGTGAGGCTAATTCACGAAAGCAGATACGGCACATTGCAAACTTACGCAGATAGCCCCGCGGACGACCACAAATACGGCACCGATTATACGTGCGTACCTGAAATTTTTGAGGACGTTTTGATTTTGCAATCAGTGACTTTTTCGCCACAGTGTTTCTCCTTCCCTAAAAAATAATAATTAACGTTGGAAAGGCATTCCAAGTTCCTTCAAAAGCTGAAATCCTTCCTCGTCCGTTCGCGCTGTTGTCACAATGGCGATACTTAAGCCACGCAACTTGTCAACTTTATCGTAGTCAATTTCCGGAAAGATCATCTGTTCCCGAACGCCTAAAGTATAATTGCCTCGTCCATCAAATGATTTTGATGACACCCCTTTAAAATCGCGAACACGCGGGAGGGCGGCATTGACCAGTCGTTCAAAGAACTCATACATGCGCTCTTTCCTCAGCGTCACCATGCAGCCAATCGGCATACCTGCGCGCAGTTTAAATCCGGCGATAGACTTCCGCGCCCTTCTGATCACAGGTTTCTGTCCGGTAATCGCTTCAAGCTCAACCACAGCCCGGTCGAGTACTTTGGCATCGACCACGGCTTCACGTCCCAGCCCCATATTGACAATAATCTTTGCTAATTTCGGCACCGCCATCGGACTCGTGTAGCCGAACTGTTTTGTCAACGAGGAAGCGACGTCCTCAGTATACTTTTGTCTTAGTTGTTGTGCACTCATGTCACGTTCTTCACCAATACCAAGAGCCCCTGGCAGCAACCGTGTTACCTGTCAACGACTTCTCCGCATTTTTTACAGCATCTCACCTTTGAACCGTCTTCCAGGAACCTGATTCCAGTACGCGTCGCGTTCTTACAACTTGGGCAGACAAGCATTAAGTTTGACACATGAATCGTTCCTTCACGTTCAATAATTCCACCGCCCTGCCCCTGACTACGACGTTTCGTATGTTTTTTAATCATGTTTAAATGTTCGACGATCACACGGCTCTTTGCAGGATAGGCTTTCAGGATTTTTCCAATTTTCCCTTTTTCTTTACCAGCAATGACTTTCACTGTGTCATTTTTCTTCACATGAAGCTTTGGCTTTGACATCTCTATTAGTACTCCTCTATAAGACCTCTGGAGCAAGCGACACAATCCGCATGAACGCTTTGTCACGCAATTCTCTTGCGACTGGCCCAAAGATACGAGTTCCTATCGGTTCATTTTGAGGTGTCAGAATGACAGCGGCATTTCGATCAAACTTGATGTAAGACCCATCAGGCCGTCGCTGCTCTTTCGCCGTTCGAACAATCACCGCGCGGACCACATCTTTCTTCTTCACGTTTCCGCCCGGAGTCGCTTCTTTCACAGAAGCCACAATCAGATCGCCAAGCCGTGCATATTTCCGTTTCGAGCCACCCAACACTTTGATGCACCGGATCTTCTTTGCCCCTGAATTATCAACGACATCTAACACTGTCTGCATCTGTACCATGGTCGTTCACCTTCTTCCAGAGAAAACATGGCGTGTAACCACCGTTGGGCTACACTGCCGCTTTCCTTACAATTTCAGTTACTCGCCACCGTTTGTCTTTACTCAGAGGCCGAGTTTCCATAATCATCACGAAATCCCCAATCGCGCATTGATTGAGTTCATCGTGGGCTTTATATTTTTTGGCACGTTTCACAACCCGATTATATCGCGTGTGGCGTGTCAATCGTTCGACCCGAACGACCACTGTTTTCTCCATTTTGTCGCTTACCACGACACCCTGGCGGGTCTTGCGCTGTTCGTTACCTTGCGCCATATTAAAAACCCCCTTCAAATTGTCAATAAATATTGTCGATATTCTGCACGCTGTCAGGATACACCCTGCGGTCTTTTCAGAGACTTATGCCAACTCGCGTTGCCGACGTACCGTTTTCACGCGCGCCAAATCTTTGCGGACGTTTCGTAATATCTGAGGGTTTTCTGCGATTCCGGCAGCAATTTGAAACCGGAGATTAAATATCTCTTCCGTCAAATCCCGTTCTCGGCTCTCCAGCTCCTCCGCACTCATTTCACGAAGTTCCCTTGCTTTCATTATGACAACACTCCTCTTTCAACAAATTTTGTCTTGATCGGCAATTTGTGCGACGCCAGTCGAAACGCTTCACGCGCCAACTCCTCCGGAACTCCTTCCATCTCATACATAATGCGTCCGGGCTTGACAACAGCCACCCAGTGGTCAGGACTCCCCTTGCCTTTTCCCATGCGGGTTTCCGCAGGCTTTGACGTCATTGGTTTATCAGGGAAAATCCGGATCCATACACGCCCGGCACGTTTAATTTTTCTTGTCATCGACACCCGGGCAGCCTCAATCTGCCGGTCTGTAATAAATCCCGGCTCAAGCGCCTGCAACCCGTATTGACCGAAGTTTACTTCACAGCCCCGGTAGGCTTTTCCGGTCAAGCGTCCACGATGCTGCTTCCGGTACTTTACCTTCTTCGGCATTAACATAATACACTACCTACTCTTTTCAGTGAACGAAAGTGAACTAAAGCATCAACATCCCCGACACAAGCATGCACGTTAACGACTTTAGGCACTTCAACCTTTCTTACTGGCTCGTGGGAGTTTGATGCGACAGGACCTCCCCTTTAAAGATCCAGACTTTAATCCCAATGATTCCATACGTCGTCCGAGCTTCGGTAAACCCATAATCAATGTCGGCCCGCAAGGTATGCAGCGGCACACGTCCTTCACGATACCATTCCGCCCGAGCCATTTCAGCGCCGCCGAGGCGACCGCCACAGGCAATTCGGATTCCTTCCGCCCCAAAACGCATGGCCGTCGTCACACTTCGTTTCATGGCCCGCCGAAAGGCGACCCGTCGTTCTAACTGAAGAGCCACATTTTCAGCCACCAGTTGTGCGTCAATTTCCGCTTTGCGCACTTCAAAAATATTCACATGCACATCATGGTCGGTGAGTTTTTGAAGCTTCTTTTTCAACTGGTCAACTTCGGCTCCCCGGCGTCCGATCAGGATTCCTGGGCGGGCAGTATGGACATTGATCGTCGTTTTTTCTGCCGCTCGCTCAATCTCGATGCGGGAAATCCCGGCATGAAAGAAAGACTTCTTAATGAACTTTTTAATCTTCAAATCTTCATGCAAATAATCGGCATACTTCCGCTCCGCGTACCAGCGGGATTGCCATGTCTTATTAATTCCTAACCGAAGCCCTATAGGATTGACTTTCTGTCCCAAGCTTGACCCTCCACGTCTTTGATCGATGATTGATCCTGAGTAATTGATGATTGATGTTCAACACGCCCCAGAACCATCAATCGACAATCAAGAATCAATCGGTTTTTTCCTCTAACACTACTGTAATATGGCTTGTTCGCTTTCGGATTCGGGTTGCCCGTCCCATGGCGCGAGGCCGGAACCGCTTCATGGTCGGTCCCTGATCGACATAGGCTTCCTTAATATAGAGCGCATCCACATCCGATACCACTTCCGTATTTTCAGCATCCGCGACAGCCACTTTGACAATTTTTTCGATATTCTCAGCAATCGCCTTTGGTGAGTCTCTCAGAATATCAAGTGCATCCTGCACATCCCGCCCCCGGATCATGTCGATCACCAAACGCGCTTTCCGCGGAGACACCTTTACATATCGCCCAACAGACTTTACAGCCATAATCTTCTCCTCTGTCCGAAATTATCCAGCGACATTGTTACCGTCGGGTTGTCTTTTCGGTTTTTCCATGTCCTCGATATGTCCGCGTGGGTGAAAACTCACCAAGCTTATGACCGACCATATTCTCTGTAATATACACAGGGATAAACCGCTTTCCATTATAGACTGCGAAGGTATGCGAGATAAAATCGGGCATAATCGTCGAACGACGAGACCAGGTTTTGATCACTTTTTTATCCCCCCGCATGTTCATATCCTGGACTTTCTTTAACAATTTTTCTTCTACAAATGGTCCTTTTTTTACCGATCTTGGCATAAAATTTCCCTTTTCGCCGATACCAGCAGGTCGTCTTCAGTCTGCGATAAGACTGCTGCACATGACGACGCTGTTATGAGCGACCGCATACAACCTTAATTCTTATTCCTTCTTCGCACGATATATTTATCCGAAGGTTTCCCCTTCTTGCGTGTTTTATACCCTTTGGTCGGAACCCCCCACGGGGTCACCGGATGGCGTCCTCCGGAAGTCCGTCCTTCACCACCGCCATGCGGATGATCGACCGGGTTCATTGCCACTCCGCGCACTTTAGGACGCCGCCCTAACCACCGGGAACGCCCGGCTTTCCCAATTTTGATATTGCCATGATCAGAGTTGCCGACCACCCCGATCGTTGCCAGACACTCAAGCAACACCAACCGCACTTCCCCTGAAGGAAGTCGAACCTGAGCGTAGCCTTTTTCTTTTGCCATAATCACCGCGCTTGTGCCGGCACTTCGGACAATCTGTCCACCTTTGCCTTTCTTTAATTCGATATTATGGATAGGTGTTCCAGGCGGGATATTTTGTAAGGGGAGTGCATTGCCGACCTGGATGTCGGCATCAGCCCCGGCAACCACAGTATCTCCCACTTTGAGACCATCAGGGGCTAAAATATAGCGTTTTTCCCCATCAACATAATGTAAGAGTGCAATCCGGGCCGAACGGTTTGGATCGTACTCAATTGTCGCCACTTTCGCCGGAACTGACAGTTTATTACGTTTAAAATCAATAATCCTGTAAAAACGTTTATGACCACCACCCCGGCGTCGCGACGTGATGCGTCCCAGATTATTACGTCCCCCTGTTTTCTTAAGGATAACGACTAAACTTGGTTCAGGACGTGTGGCCGTAATTTCCTCAAACGTCGAAACCGTTTGAAACCGTCTTCCAGGCGAAGTTGGCTTAAATCCTTTGATTGCCATATTCAGATAGTTCTTGATCGTTGATTGGTGATTCTCGAACATCAATCATCAATCATCAATCATCAACCCTTAACTCCAGATAGGAATGGTATCGCCCTCTTTTAAAGTGACAATCGCTTTTTTCCAATCAGGGCGTCGTCCTTCACTCCGACCTCGCCGTTTCACTTTTCCATGCACGCGCATTGTATTGACCTTGGCGACGGTGACTCCAAAGATTTGTTCAACCGCCTGGCGAATCTCAATTTTATTCGCAGTGATTTCTACTTCAAAAACATACTTATTGAAATTTTCCTTTAAACGGTCGTTCTTTTCGGTGAACAATGGTCGTTTTAGTACACTATATACGTCTTTCATTTCGCCAACGCCCCTTCAATAATAGACAATCCAGCCTTATCAACGATAAGATAGTCATATTGCAATGTTGCATAGACATTCAGGTTCTCTGCATGCATGACCCGGACCCCCGGAAGGTTTTTCCCAGACTTCCATACCGATTCCGTCCAGTCGCCGAGAGCAACCATCACGCTCTTTGGCGTCTCTCCGAGCAGATTCTTCAGCATTCCGGCCATGCGTTTTGTACTCGGCTTGTCAAAGTCAACCCGATCAACCACAATCAATTTTGACTCCTGAACCTTTGACGTGAGTACAGACCGCAACGCAGCCTTCCGCATCTTTTTCGGCACAGAAAACGAATAATCACGAGGTTTCGGACCAAACACAATACCGCCGCCCCGCCAGATAGGAGATCGGGTCGTCCCAGCACGAGCGTTCCCCGTCCCTTTTTGTTTCCAGGGTTTTTTGCCTCCCCCACTCACTTCAGAACGTCCTTTCGTGGAGGATGTCCCCCTTCGGCGAGATGCAAGCTGAGAACAGACAACCTGGTACACAGCATGCTCCTTCAGCGGAGCGTTAAACACGCTGTCTTGTAGTTCAACATCTTCGATTTTGGCATTTTCAGCCGTTAATACACTTACTGTTGCCACGCTTCGTCAAAGTACAGAATACAGAACTCAGAAAAACACAATGTTTCTGATTCCTGGTTCTGCCTCCTATAATTTAATCTTCACATCTACACCAGCCGGGAGATCCAATCGCATCAGTGCATCTACTGTCTGCGGAGTCGGTTCAAGGATGTCAATAATTCGCTTATGCGTTCTCATCTCAAACTGTTCGCGCGATTTTTTATTCACATGCGGTGACCGTAACACAGTGTAGCGACTAATACGAGTTGGCAATGGTATTGGCCCGGCAATTCGTGAACCCGTATTCTGCGCGGTTGATACAATCTCTGTCACTGATTGATCAAGTAACTGATGATCATATCCCTTCAAACAAATTCTGATATTTTGATTAGCCATAATACTCGTTACAATAAAAGTTGAGAATGAAGAACCAATATACGAACCAACATACTTGTTCCATAAAAAAGAAGACTCCGCTCAAAACGGCGCGAAGTCTCCTTAGAAAGCAGTATGGCCGTGTTATTGAAACCGGAAAAGAATGTCAATGACTTTTTTATGTTTTTTATCAAGGTTCGGCGCCCATCTTCCTCGGCGTCCCTGTAAGCTCTACCGTCAACTTCTCTGCCTGTTTACTCAATAATTTCAGCAACAACTCCGGCGCCAACTGTCCGGCCCCCTTCACGCACGGCAAACCGCAACTCTTTCTCCATCGCAATCGGCGTAATCAACGCGGCCTCAATCGACACATTATCCCCGGGCATCACCATC
>Ga0256845_1001386_pt1 | contig 19593 bp, 26 predicted proteins | sample RiftiametaG_FD_189101 | JGI IMG/M metagenome (GOLD analysis project Ga0256845, IMG submission 189101) | Tube worm associated microbial communities from hydrothermal vent at the East Pacific Rise, Pacific Ocean - Riftia | ecosystem: Host-associated > Annelida > Integument > Unclassified ...
ATTTTGTCGGAGCGGTCGTGTAAGCGATATGGATTGTTGCGTCCGTTGATGGCGGATGTTTTGGGTCGGATTGATCCGTTTTGTGTGCAGAGTGAGGTGGATGCGGATCGGTTGGTTCGGATTGGTGCGCCTCGGGATCGTGTTCATGTGGTGGGGACGGTTAAGTTTGATGTGGCGCAGCGGAGTGCGGAGGGGGAGCGTGTGGCGGAGTTGGTGATGGAGCGGTTGGGGTTGCCGGAAAAGGCGCTGGTTTTGTTGGGGGGGTCGACGTGGCCGGGTGAGGAGGCGTTGTTGTGTGTGAGTTATAAGAGGTTGAAGAAGACGTTTCCGAATCTGTTTTTGGTTTTGGTTCCTCGTCATGTGGAGCGTGGCGATGAGATTGTGCGGGTTTTGCAGGAGCAGGAGTTGTCGTTTGTTCGGCGGAGTGAGGTGGATGGTTTGTCGTTGACGGATGCGCCGGATGTGTTGTTTGTGGATACGACGGGGGAGTTGCGTAATTTTTATTCGGTGGCGGATTTGATTTTTGTGGGGAAGAGTATTTGTGAGCACGGGGGGCAGAATCCGATTGAGCCGGCGATGTATGCGAAGGCGGTGATTGTGGGTCCAAATATGGAAAATTTTCCGTCGATCATGCCGATTTTTTTGAAAAATCGTGCGTTGATTCAGTTGAGTGGTGCGGAGGATCTTGAGCCGACTTTGGCGCGGTTGTTGAGTGATGAGGGGGAGCGTATCTTGTTGGGAGAGCGTGCTTCTGGTGTGGTGGAAGAGCAGCGTGGGGCGATTCGGGAGACGGTAAAGTGGGTTGAAAAAGTGCCGGTGTCGGACGGGTTGTTGTAATTTTTGTAAGATTTGGCTGGATTTTGTCGGAGAGTTCCCTATCTTCCTTCTTCTTTTCGCAGGGAATCGCCTTGCGGGGTTGCTTTTTCAGGAATTTGGCGAGGGTCGGTTTTTGAGGGGTGGCTTAGAATGATGAATAAAGTCGAATCTTTCACTTGCGGAAGTGAGGAAGGATGGGTACTGTCCTGCGCTTGTCTTTTTACAGAAGGGATATATATATGCCAACAATTAATCAATTAGTTAGAAAACCGCGAGCAGCGGCGAAGAAGAAGAGTAAATCAGCTGCATTAGCAAAATGCCCGCAGCGTCGAGGTGTTTGTTTATTAGTTAAGACCCAGACCCCTAAGAAGCCGAACTCGGCTTTGCGGAAGGTGGCACGGGTTCGTTTGACTAATGGACGTGAAATTAATGCGTATATTCCGGGTGAGGGCCACAACCTTCAGGAACACAGCATGGTGCTGGTACGCGGCGGTAGAGTGAAAGACTTGCCGGGTGTTCGGTATCACATTGTTCGGGGAGCGTTGGACTGCCTGGGTGTGGACGGACGTAAGCGTGGTCGTTCGAAGTATGGTGCAAAAAAACCTAAAAGCTAACGAGAGTTTGAACTATGGCAAGAAGACACAAAGCTGAACAAAGAAAGTTAATCCCCGATCCCCGTTACGGAAACGAAATGGTGTCGTATATGATTAACTCCGTAATGAGTCGTGGAAAGAAATCTACGGCGGCAAAGATTGTATATGGTGCAATTGAGGACATTCAAAATCAGATGAAGGATAAGGATCCGATTGAGGTGTTCACGCAAGCCATTATTAATGTATCGCCTCGATTGGAAGTGAAGTCCCGTCGTGTGGGTGGTGCAACTTATCAGGTGCCGTTGGAAGTGAAGCCTAAGCGTCAGATCGCATTGGCGGTTCGATGGCTAATTCAATTTTCTGGTAATCGTAAAGGGATGCCGATGCGTAAGGCGTTAGCGATTGAGCTGATGGACGCATATCGCGGACAGGGTAATGCCATTAAGAAGCGTGATGATACGCATAAGATGGCGCAGGCGAATAAAGCGTTTGCTCATTACCGCTGGTAACCTTGTATATTAATTGGAATAAATAGAGATGCCTACCGTTGTGAAACAGCAGAAGAACAGTAAAACCGCGAATCCGGAATCCCGTAGGGAAGCCGAGGGTCGTACGGGTTTGCTTTCGTCGATTCGCAACATTGGAATTATTGCTCATATTGATGCGGGCAAGACGACGGTTTCGGAGCGTATTCTCTATTATACTGGAAAGGTTCATAAGATTGGTGAGGTTCATGATGGAACGGCCACGATGGACTGGATGATTCAGGAGCAGGAGCGTGGCATTACGATTACGAGTGCTGCGACGACTTGTTTTTGGAAGGATCATCAAATCAATATTATTGATACCCCCGGACACGTAGACTTTACTGTAGAGGTTGAGCGCTCGCTTCGAGTGCTTGATGGTGCGGTGGGTGTTTTTTGTGCGGTGGGGGGTGTGCAACCTCAATCCGAGACGGTTTGGCGTCAGGCTAAAAAATACAATGTGCCGTGTTTGGCTTTTGTGAATAAGATGGATCGGATGGGCGCTGATTTTGATTCGGTGGTGGAGCAATTGCGTGAGAAGCTTGCGGCTCCGGCGGTTCCGATTCATTTGCCTTGGGGGGCTTCGGATGATTTTAAGGGGCTGGTTGATTTAATTACGATGCGTACGCTTACCTTTAAGGAAGATTCGTTGGGATCGGAGATTGTTGAGGTAGAGATGCCGGCGGCGTTGGCGGCAAAGGCGGAAGAGGCGCGTGCTACTCTTATTGAAAGTGTGGCGGAATTGGATGAAGAGTTGCTCGAAGCTTATATGGAAAATACGGATGTTTCCGAAAAGATTTTAGTAGAGGCGATTCGTCGCACAACGATTGCGGGGCAGTTGGTTCCGGTGTTGTGTGGTTCGGCGCTGAAGAATAAAGGGGTTCAACCTTTGTTGGATGCGGTTGTTGCGTATTTGCCTTCGCCTATTGATGTGCCGGCTGTAGAGGGTGTTTCGTTGAAAACGGAAGAGCCGATTTGCCGTGAAGCAAGCGACTTTGAATCGCTTAGTGGATTGGTGTTTAAGATGGCTACCGACAAATATGTGGGGAAGCTGGCTTTTGTTCGCATCTATTCGGGGCAGCTTCGGAAGGGGCAAAATATTTATAATCCTCGTTTGCGTAAGCGTGAGCGTGTGGCTCGTTTGTTGCGGTTGCATGCGAATGCTCGTGAAGAGGTTGATGTGCTTTATGCGGGCGAGATCGGCGGCATGGCGGGTCAAAAGTTTTTTACGACGGGCGACACGGTTTGTGCGGAGAATGATGCGCTTGTTCTGGAAAATATTGAGTTTCCTGAGCCTGTTATTTCGATGGCGATTGAGCCTAAAACCACAGCGGATAAAGATCATTTGATTGCGGCATTGGCGGATCTTTCTGCAGAAGACCCTACTTTTTTGACGTCGATTAATGAAGAGACGGGGCAGACGATTATTCAGGGCATGGGCGAGTTGCATCTTGAAATTATTAAAGATCGGATTTTGCGGGAGTATAACGTGAAAGCCAATGCGGGTAAGCCGATGGTGGCGTACCGTGAAAGTGTTTTAAAATCGGGAACGGGATCTTTTATTTTTGATCGAACGATTGGTGAGACTTCGCATTATGCGAGTTTAACTCTTGCTGTTTCTCCGCGTCCGCAAGGATCTGGAAATTCGGTGCTGTTTGATGTTTCTACGAAAGTGATTCCCGAGGAGTTCCGTGCTGGAATTGAAGAGGGTATTAACGATGCGCTTATGACGGGCGTTTTGGGAAATTTTGCTATTATTGATGTGGAAGTGAAAGTGGTGGGTGGCGAAACGCATCCGACCGATTCTACCGAAGTGGCGTTCCGTTCGGCAGCTGTGATGGCTTTGCGTGAAGCGGTGAATGCTGCGAGTCCTACGTTGCTTGAGCCTGTGATGTTGCTGGAGATTAATGTGCCAGAAGAACATTTGGGTGATGTGTTGGGCGATTTAAATTCCCGTCGCGGCCGAGTCCGCGAAATTAAAGCTTTAAGAGATATACAGGTCGTACAAGCGGATGTTCCACTTGCGGCTGTTTTTGGATATGCAACATCGTTGCGTTCATTAACAAAGGGACGTGCTAGCTACACGATGGAACCGCAAGCGTTTGAACCGGTTCCTACGTCGATGCAAGACGCGATCCTCAATCGATGAGAAGAGTAAATTATGAAGAATCAACGTATTAGAATAAGGCTGAAGTCATTCGATCACCGGGTGCTCGATCTTTCGGCTGTAGAGATTGTAGAAACGGCTCGCCGGACGGGTGCCCGTGTGGCAGGTCCGATTCCGTTACCTACCCGTATCGAGCGGTTTACTGTGAACAAGAGTCCACACGTAAACAAGAAAGCGATGGAACAGTTCGAGATCCGAACGCATAAGCGTTTGTTGGATATTATTGATCCAACCATTAAAACGGTTGACGAACTTAAAAAGCTAAATCTACCGGCGGGTGTGGATATCACCATCAAAATTTAAGTGGTGCAGAAGTTATGAAAGGTTTAATTGGAAAAAAATTAGGGATGACTTCCGTCTACGACGAAGCAGGAACAGCGATTCCTGTAACGGTCATCGAAGCAGGCCCCTGCGTGGTTGTTCAGCAAAAGAACAACGAGAAAGAGGGTTATTCGGCTATCCAACTGGGATTTGAAGACCAGAAGGAGTCACGTTTGAATAAGCCTAAACAGGGTCATTTTAAGAAAGCAGGCGTTGCGACTAAACGAATTTTACGTGAGATTCGCACGGATGGAAGTGAAGAAGTGGCGGTGGGCGATGTGCTTACTGCAGGGACTTTCGAGGGCGTTAACTATGTGGACGTGATTTCGAGAGGAAAAGGACGCGGCTTCCAAGGTGTGGTTAAGCGCTATAATTTTGGTGGGGGTCGAGCGAGTCACGGTGGTGGCTGGTTGCGTCGTCCGGGTTCGATTGGTATGTGCGAATTTCCTGCTCGAGTATTTAAGGGCAAAAAGATGCCGGGTCAAATGGGCGATAAGCGTGTGACGACTCAGAATCTAAAAGTCATTCAGGTTCGTTCTGAGGAAAACCTGATTCTCGTGAAGGGCTCCGTGCCTGGCGCAGTGGGTACGATCGTTGTGATCAAAGAAGCACTCAAAAAGAAGTAGAGGAAGATCATGAGCAAAATAGCTTTTAAAAATAGTAAAGGTGAGAGCGTTGGCGAGTACGACGTTGCAGACAAATTGGTTGTTCTGGATAAGGGTGACCAAGCCGTGCACGAAGCGGTTGTGGCGTATTTGGCGCATCAGCGTGCTGGAACGGCATCGACTAAAAGTAAGGCGAACGTGACCGGAACAGGTGCGAAACCTTGGAAACAGAAAGGATTGGGTCGAGCGCGAGCTGGATACAAGCAATCTCCGATTTGGCGGGGTGGTGCGGTGGCACACGGACCGCATCCTCGAAAGTATACCAAGAAGGTTTCTAAGAAAGTACTTAAGTTGGCGTTCCAACGTGCGTTTAGTGCGAAGGTCGATCAGGGTGAAATGACGGTGATCGAGAGTTTGGAGCTTTCCGCACCTAAAACGAAGGTGTTCGCTGAAATCTTGACGAATTTAGGATTGGATCGGGGCGCTTTGTTTATTACCGAGACCGCTGATAAAGATGTGGTGCAGGCTTCGCGAAATATTCCGAAGGTGGAGATTGTTACGGCAGATTTGGTGAATACATACCAATTGTTGCGCTATAAAAACGTGATTGTGACCAAGGCGGCGATGGAAGCTTTGGAAAAACGGTTGGGTTAAAGGAAGGACCAATATGAAAAATTCAGCTGATATAATTAAGAAGGTTTTGTTGTCGGAAAAGGGCACCCGTTTAACGGAAGAGAACAATCAATATTTGTTCCGTGTGGCCAAAGAAGCTAACAAGATAGAGATCAAGAAGGCTGTGGAAGAGCTTTTTAATGTCCGTGTTATGGCCGTCAATACGATGCGCCGAAAAGGCAAGAAAAAGCGCGAACGCACAGCCCATTTTGGAACCACAGCTTCGTGGAAGCGTGCCGTGGTTACGTTGCATAAAGAAGACAGCATTACGCTGATTTAAGGAGTTTTACGATGGGTTTAAAATCACATAAGCCATATACACCGAGTCGACGGCACATGGTGCTGTCCGATTTCGCTGACTTGACCAAGTCGAAGCCAGAGCGCTCGTTGGTGAAGGGAAAGAAGAGTCAGGCTGGGCGCAATAGCGCAGGTCGGATCTCGGTTCGTCATAAAGGTGGCGGACACAAACGCCGGTATCGGATGATCGATTTCAAGCGCGATAAGTTTGGAATCCCAGCGAAGGTGGCGTCGATTGAGTACGATCCAAACCGCTCGGCTCGGATTGCGTTGCTTCATTATGCCGATGGCGAAAAGCGATATATCATTGCTCCTTCTGGTTTGGAAGTGGGTCAAATGCTGATGTCGGGTCCCGATGCAGAACCTTCTGTGGGTAATGCGTTGCCGCTTTCGAAGATCCCTGTGGGTTCTGCGATTCATAATATTGAGCTGATTGCGGGTCGTGGCGCTCAGTTGGTTCGTTCGGCTGGAACCTCGGCGCAGTTGATGTCGAAAGAGAAAGATTTTGCACACATTAAGATGCCTTCAACGGAGATTCGTTTGATTCGTACCAATTGTTTGGCGACGATGGGTCGAGTGGGCAATGTGGATCATAATAATATTGTGATGGGTAAAGCGGGCCGTAAGCGTTGGTTGGGTATTCGCCCAACCGTACGTGGTGTGGCGATGAACCCGGTCGATCACCCGATGGGTGGTGGAGAAGGTCGTACTTCTGGTGGCGGACATCCGCAGTCTCCTTGGGGATTGTTGGCGAAAGGAAAGCGCACCCGAGATAAACATAAGTCAACCAATAAATATATTGTTGAGCGGAGGAAGAAATAGTTATGGCACGTTCATTAAAGAAAGGACCGTTTGTTGATGCTAAGTTGCTGAAGAAAGTTCGAGCAATGGCTGATTCGCAGCGCAAGACTCCGATTAAAACGTGGTCGCGCCGAACGATGATTGTTCCCGAGTTTGTGGGACACACGTTTAATGTTCATAATGGGAAGGTATTTGTTCCTGTTTTCGTTACTGAGAATATGGTTGGACACAAGTTGGGAGAGTTCTCTCCGACCCGTGGTTTCCGTACTCATGGTATGGCGGGATAATATCAATTGTAAAATTTTTGAAAGAAGTACTGGATTTAAAAATTCAAAAACGTAGACTGTCCGCCTTTTATAACGTATGTGGACTAAATTTAGAGTGAGTGAAAACACCATGGAAGTGTCAGCAATAACTAAATATATAAGAATGTCGCCTACCAAGGCGCGCGATCTGGCGAATGAGCTCAAGGGCTTGCCGGTTGCGGATGCATTGCGTGTAACCGAGTTTAATGCTCGAAAAGCGTCGCTGCAAATCGGTAAAACGTTGAAGTCGGCGATTGCAAATGCCGAAAATAACGAGGGTTTGTCGGCAGAGAGCTTGATTGTAAAGAATGTCATTGTGGATGGGGGACCGATGCAGAAGCGTTTCCGTCCACGGGCAAGAGGCATGGCGAGTCCGATTCAGAAGAAGACGAGCCATATAACCGTAATTTTAACCGACAACGCTTAGTTGACGAAGGGAGACTGTTTTGGGTCAAAAAGTAAATCCAATTGGGTTCCGGCTCGCAGTAACAAAAGATTGGCGTTCGCGCTGGTTTGCTGATAAGCGAGATTTCGGGAAGTTGCTAAAAGAAGATGTTCATATTCGTGAGATGGTTTCAGCACGCTTGAAAGATGCGGCTGTATCGGACATTTATATTGAGCGCTATGCAAATCGTATTCGTGTAACCATTAAGACGGCAAGACCAGGTTTGGTGATTGGGCGTAAAGGCGAAGATATTGATAAACTTCGCGAAGTGCTCTCGAAACTAACCGGTAAAGAGGTCTACGTGGAAATTGCTGAAGTGAAAAAGCCCGATATTGATGCCACTCTTGTGGCAGAAAATGTGGCGATGCAGCTTGAGCGACGTGTTTCACACCGACGTGCTATGAAGCGTGCGTTACAAATGGCGATGGATAACGGCGCGCTCGGAATTAAAATTCTTGCGGCAGGTCGTTTGAACGGAGCAGAAATTGCGCGTTCGGAAAGCTATAAAGAGGGAAAAACCCCTCTACATACGTTGCGTGCAAATATTGATTATGGAACAGCAGAGGCGAATACCATTGCAGGAATCATCGGAATTAAGGTGTGGATCTGCAAAGAAGCCGAAGAGAAAAAAGCGTAGGAGTTTGACCAATGCCTTTAATGCCAAAAAAAGTTAAATTTAGAAAAGTTCAGCGGGGTTCGCGTAAGGGACTAGCTATGAAGGGGAACGCCCTCTCTTTTGGAGAGTACGGCCTTCAGTCCTTAGAACGAGGTTGGATTACAGCGGTTCAAGTGGAGGCGTGTCGTATCGCCGCTACTCGTGCCATGAAACGGAAAGGGAAACTTTGGATTCGAATTTTCCCCGATAAACCGATTACAAAAAAGCCGTTGGAAGTTCGGATGGGTAAAGGTAAAGGTGCAGTCGACCAGTGGGTGGCTGTAATTAAACCTGGAACCATGCTTTTTGAACTCGACGGAGTACCAGAAGCGCTTGCAAAAGAGTGCTTGCGTTTGGCAGCCACAAAGTTGCCCGTTCGTGTCCGTTTTGTGCAACGACACGCTCACGATTAGTCAACAGGATTTGATATGAAGGTAAAAGATCTAAAAGAAATGACGATGGAAGAGCTCAATGAGCAGCTTCAGGACATCAAGAAGGAACAGTTTAATTTGAAAGTTCAGCAGGTTTCGGGGCAACTCGAAAACCCCGCGCGAATCAAGGAACTGCGCCGGTCGGTTGCCCGCATTAAAACCATTCAACAGCAGAAACAAGCAGAGGGATAGGAATATGGCTGAGGCAAAAAGAAATGTAAAAAAAGTAAGAGAAGGTCGTGTGTGCAGCGATAAGGCCGATAAGACCATCGTTGTCATGATTGAACGACGCGTTCGGCATCCACTCTATGGTAAAGAGATTCGTGTCTCGAAGAAAATTCATGTGCACGATGAAGAAAATCAAGCCAAAATGGGCGATCGCGTTCGTGTGATGGAAACCCGTCCGTTGAGTCGTCTGAAGCGATGGCGCTTAGTGGATATTATTTCAAAATCTTCTAACTAGGGTACAAACAATGGTTTTAGAACAAACACGTTTAAAGGTAGCGGACAACTCGGGAGCGCGTAGTGTCATGTGCATTCGCATTCTGGGAACCAAGCGCAAATTTGCGCGAGTGGGCGAGGTGATCCGGGTAACAGTAAAAGAAGCGCAACCCAATGGAATGATCAAGAAAGGTGAACTCTGCTTAGCGGTAATTGTCCGCACCAAAAGCACGATTCGTCGCCCTGATGGCTCCTGTTTGCGGTTCGATAGCAACGCAGCTGTGATTATTGATGATAAAAACAATCCAGTGGGCACACGGATCTTCGGACCGGTTGCTCGTGAGTTGCGGGATGCAGATTTTATGAAAGTGGTATCGCTTGCGCCAGAGGTACTGTAAGAACCACGAGAGGAATGTAAGATGAGTAAAATGAAGTGTCATATTAAAAAAGGCGATACGGTTACTGTGATTGCTGGGGCTCAGAAAGGAAAAAGCGGAAAAGTGCTTCAAATTTCTCCCAAAACAGGTCGTGCGTTAATAGAAGGGCTAAACTTCGTAAAGAAGCATATGCAAAAATCAGAAGACCATCCGCAGGGTGGTGTAGTGGAACTTGAAGCACCCATTGCCATTTCCAATTTAAAGGTGTCTAAGTAACTGTTTCGTTGTGAAATAAGAATTTTGGAGGACAGAACCAATGGTCCCAACCATGAAAGAAAAGTATAAGAAGAATGTCGTACCTGCGCTGATTAAGTCGCAGGGATATAAGAACAATATGCAGGTGCCAAAAGTCGATAAGATTATTGTGAACTTGTGTGTTTCAACGGCATACGATCGTGATGCCTTGCAGGCTGTCGCCGCTGATATGGGTATAATTACCGGACAAAAACCGGTGATTACCAAAGCAAAACTGAGTGTTTCTAACTTTAAGTTGCGCGAAGGAATGCCTATTGGTGCGAAAGTCACTTTGCGGGGAAATCGTATGTATGAATTTATGGATCGTCTGCTGAACGTGGCTCTGCCTCGAATTCGCGACTTCCGTGGAACCCGCCCAACGTCCTTCGATGGACAAGGCAACTATTCCATGGGATTACAGGAGCAAACCGTGTTTCCTGAAATTGATCCAGATAAAGTGAAAAAAGTGCACGGTATGGATATTACGTTTGTAACAACGGCGACCAACGATGGCGAAGCAAAGGAATTGCTCGAATTGATGGGAATGCCGTTTGCTAAAAACAACACTTAAGCGAAGGTATTAAAATGGTTTTAACGGATCCAATTGCTGATATGTTGACCCGCATTCGCAACGCGAATATGGCGGAGAAAAAAGAAGTGCACATGCCGCATTCTAAAATGAAGAGCGAAATTGCACGCCTATTGAAATCGGAAGGTTTCATTAAGGACTACACCATGGAAAAAAATGAGGACGGTAAAAGCGTTCTTCGTCTTTTCCTCAAATATACGATTGATCGAGAGCCCGTAATCCAAGGTTTGCGCCGGATTAGTAAGTCAAGCTGTCGTAAATATGTGGCTTCCGATGAAGTTCCGCGCGTTTTAGGCGGAATTGGAGTGGCGTTTTTAAGCACCTCTTCTGGGGTGATGACCGATAGTGAAGCAAGAAAACAAAAAATCGGAGGCGAAGTCCTCTGTTATGTTTGGTAAGGGATTTTATTATGTCTAGAATAGGAAAAGAACCCGTTTTAATTCCCGGATCAACCTCCGTTGAGGTCTCTGGGCAAGTGGTGAAGGTTAAAGGGCCAAAAGGCGAATTAACTTACACAGCACCGGATTGTATTTCGGTGAAGATTGAAGACAACGCTGTGGTTGTGGCTCGGGTAGATCAATCTCGTCATAGTGCCGCTATGTTTGGTACCGTGCGAAGTATCATCAATAATATGGTGATCGGTGTGGAGAAGGGCTACAAAAAGGAACTGCTCATTGAGGGTGTTGGATACAAAGCGCAGATGAAAGGGCAAGATATTGTGCTCGCTTTAGGATTCTCGCACGATATTGTCTACACCATTCCAGAAGGAATTAAAATCGAAGTAGATGGTCCAGGAACAAAAGTTCTGGTGGAAGGGATTGACAAGCAGTTGGTCGGACAAGTGGCTGCGCGGATTCGCGACTACTCACCGGCTGAACCGTATAAAGGAAAAGGCGTACGCTACGCTGGCGAACAGATTCGCCGTAAAGAAGGTAAGGCGGTTGCATAATCATGAGTATTAAAACAAAAAAAGATTTAAGAGTTCGTCGGCATCTGCGGGTGCGTAACAAGATTCAAGGTACAGCACAACGTCCAAGAATGGCGGTGTCCCGCTCGAATAAGCGGTTGCAGGTTCAAATTATTGATGATGTTGCACGCTGTACCCTTGTCTCGGCTTCTGTGGTTGGCAAAAATGCCGAAGCGGCAAAAGCCTTAGGCGAAAAAATAGCTGAGGTGGCGAAAGCGAAAAAGATTTCGTCCGTCGTGTTTGACCGGGGTGGTTTCGCCTACGGTTCCAATTTTAAGATACTTGCAGATAGTGCCCGTGCAGCGGGACTTAAGTTTTAAGTTTTATTAAGGAGTTCCTAGATGGCTGAAGAACGCACAGAACGCAGAGGTCGTAATGACCGAAACAAACGCAACGATCGTAAAGGTCGTGACGACAAGAAAAACTTTAAGGAAAAGTCCGAATTCGAAGAGCGGGTTGTACACATTAACCGTAACTCGAAAGTGGTAAAAGGAGGCCGTCGCTTTAGCTTTGGTGCTCTGGTGGTTGTGGGTGATCGTAAAGGTCGCGTTGGTTACGGATTGGGAAAAGCCGCCGAGGTGGCTGAAGCTATTCGTAAAGCCGGCGAAGTGGCGAAGCGCAACCTTTCCGTTGTAACCATGAAAGGAACCACCCTTCCACACGAAACACTAGGTAAATATAGTGGTGCACAAGTAATGATTCGACCCGCCTCTGAAGGTACCGGGATTATTGCGGGTGGACCGGTTCGCGCCGTGCTTGAATTGGCGGGTGTGCGGGATGTACTTGCAAAATCGCTGGGGAGTAATAATCACTTAAACGTGACGAAAGCCACTCTTACTGCGTTAAGCAAATTGCGTACGAAAGAAGCAGCTGAGGCTCTTCGAAATAGTTAATTTTTAGGAACGAGGATAGAATTATGGATTTGCATTCTTTGCAGACAACAGAAGGCTCCAAACATCGCAGAATTCGTTTGGGTCGAGGTCGGGCTTCCGGTAAAGGAAAAACATCGGGACGCGGACATAAAGGACAAATGTCACGTACAGGTAGTGTGCATAAACCTCTTTTTGAGGGGGGGCAAATGCCGCTCGTGCGCAAACTGCCTAAACGCGGTTTCACCAACTTTACACGTAAAACATTTGTGCCTGTGAACCTAGACGCTTTGGCTACATTTGATGAAGGTACCGAGGTCACCATCGAATTGCTTCAGGAAAAAGGGCTCGTGAACGGTCGCTTTGATGGGGTTAAAGTGTTGGGGAATGGAAGTATTGATAAAGCGTTAAATGTAAAAGTTACTGCTTTTTCTGCTTCTGCAAAAGAGAAGATTGAAGCGGCGGGTGGTCGCTGCGAAACGATCTAGTTAAAAAGGGATCACACCTATGCTTTCTGCTTTTATAAATACCTTTAAAATTGCTGAACTTAGACAGCGTATTCTTTTTACGTTTGGCCTAATTTTGGTTTGTCGCCTGATTTCAATGATGTCTCTTCCTGGAATTGATATTGTTGCTCTTCGTGATTATGTTGCACAAGGAAAAGGCTCGACGGGGGGCGGTTTAGCAGGAATGTTCGATCTGTTTAGTGGTGGCGCATTTTTGCGTTGCTCCATTGGAACGCTAGGCATTATGCCCTACATTAGTGCGTCCATTATTATTCAGTTGATGTCTGGTGTGATTCCCCATTTGGAAAAGTTGGCGCGGGAAGGCGACGTAGGTCGGCAACAAATTACGCAGTACACGCGCTACTTAACCGTTATTTTGTGTGTAGTTCAAGGGGTCGCTCTTGTTGCGGCAATTCATGCGGGAAAACTTTTCGATCCCAATATTATTAAGATTGCAAACACAACGGGCTTTATCATTTTAGGTACGCTTGCTTTGGTTGCTGCTTCGATGCTCTTTATGTGGATCGGCGAGCAAATCACCGACCGCGGAATCGGAAACGGTATTTCAATCATCATCACCATCAACATCATTAGCCGCCTTCCCAGCGCAATTAAGGTGTTGATCCAAAAAATGACCCCCGTTGATGGCGTCGCTGAAATTGGTTTCTTCCATATAACGCTTTTGATTGCCCTGATTTTCTTTGTGATCCTTGGTGTGGTCGCCATCACCCAAGCACAACAAAAAGTGCCCGTTCAATATGCAAAGCGAATGGTTGGGAAAAAGACGATGGGCGGTACACAATCGCACCTTCCTCTTCGTGTGAACTATTCAGGCGTAATGCCCATCATCTTTGCTTCTGCTATTTTGGCCATTCCTGCAACTTTATTAAAAATGATGCCATACGATTGGGCACAGTCGATCGCTGGAAGTTTCTTACCCGGTCAACCTGCTTATCAAATTACGTTTGCTTTAATGATTTTGTTCTTCTCTTATTTTTGGGTGGCTACGCAATTTAATCCTATCCAAATTGCAGACAATTTGAAACGCCAAGGCGGTTATGTTCCCGGTATTCGACCCGGTCGACCTACAGCCGATTATCTGGATCGAACCATGACGCGTTTAACGCTTGCGGGTGCGGTCTTCTTGACCATTATTGCATCCTTGCCCAGCTTTGTTTCTACTCAATTTAAAATGCCAATGCTTGTGGCCTCCTTCTTTGGTGGAACCAGCTTGTTGATTATTGTGGGCGTTATGATCGACACCATGCGTCAAGTGGAATCGCACTTGCTCATGCGTCATTACGACGGCTTCCTGCAAAAAGGTAAAATCCGCGGTAGAAATAGATAAGATGATTGCGATTGTTCTATTAGGTCCTCCAGGCGCGGGCAAAGGAACCGTCGCCGAAGTGTTAGCAGAAAAAGGCTACACACACGTCTCCACGGGGCAGCTCCTTCGCGAGCAAATCCAGCAAGGAACCCAACTGGGTCTAGAAGCAAAAAAACTGATGGATCAAGGCGCGTTCGTTCCCGATGATGTCGTCGTGGGGATGATTCGCTCCTTGCTCGAAGAGGCAAATCCTGAACAAAAGTTTCTCTTCGACGGCTTTCCGCGCACCCTTTCTCAAGCCGAAAAATTGGATGAGTTGCTTGAATCCCTAAACGGAACACTAGGCGAAGTGATTCTTCTAGAGTGTCCCGATCACGTGGTTGTTGAACGACTTTCTGGTCGACGAACCTGCGAAAAATGTGGAACCATTTATCACACCAAATACAACCCACCCAAAACGGAAGGGATTTGTAATCTTGACGGGGCACCGCTTCTTCAACGTCCCGATGATAAAGAAGAAACCATTAAAAATCGGCTTGAAGTTTACGAAACCCAAACCGCTCCCTTGGTAAGCTATTACCAATCACACGGCTTGATTCACAGCATCGATGCCACTCAGCCCATTCAGAACGTTCGCAAAGCCGTTCTTGAAAAGTTGGGCTAGGGGAGCTGCTTATGATCATCATAAAAAACCAAACCGAACTTGCCGCCATGCGTGTAAGTACACGGAAAACGGCGACCATTTTACACCAAGTTGCGGCTAAGATTGCTGCGGGTGTAACCACGATGGAGCTGGACGACTATGCCGCAGAACTTGCCCGAAAAGAAAACGGAAGCTGCGCCTTTTATGGTTACCACGGTTTCCCCGGACACCTCTGTGTCTCCATTAACGAAGAGGTCGTGCACGGAATTCCATCCCGTCGAATTATTCGCGATGGCGACATCGTAAGCCTCGATTTTGGTTTAGAGTTCGATGGATTTGTTGGAGACACCGCCATCACCGTTCCCGTTGGACAAATCGATCCCGAATGGCAACGGCTTCTTGATGTAACGCAAGAATCGTTAAAGGCCGGTATTTCAAAAGCCGTCGAGGGCAATCGACTTTCCGACATTTCACATGCGGTTCAAACCGTCGCCGAAGCCGCAGGTTTTTCGGTAGTTCGTAATTTTGTGGGGCATGGAATTGGTCGAGATCTTCACGAAGACCCACAAATCCCAAACTACGGACCACCCCATCGCGGTGCCGTGTTAAAAGCCGGAATGATTTTTGCCATCGAACCCATGATTAATTTGGGAACGCACAAAGTAAAAACGCTTAAAGACCGCTGGACCGTAATCACAAAAGATCGTGCACCCTCGGCCCATTTCGAACATACCGTCGCTATTGGAAAAATAGCGCCCGAAATCCTCACCATCCCCGCCGGAAAATAGTTCAAGTTTTATTGTTTATGTGGCTTTTTTGACTTCGTAACGTTTTTTTTTAGTTTTTTTGTCCTTTTTGTTTCTATGGTTCTGATTGCTATTCGAAGAATAGGTTGTCGGACTTAATTCGAAGGCTTTTTTATATTTTTCAGAAGCTTCGGCGTGTCGACCTAATTTATCAAGTGTTATGCCCCAGCCGAACCAATAGTCGGGATCTTGAGGACGCATTCGGACGACCCGAGCCCAAACGGCATTGGCTTTTTCATATTCTCCCATGTCTAATAGTGTGTTGGCTACCCCCTGAAGTGCCCAGTGACCTGAGGTCATAAAAAGAGTAAGCTCGCGGTGCTTCATGGCCAGATCGTACTCCCTAAGACTTTCGGTCAAAAGGTTGGCATAGGTGTGGTGCACCATAACAGGACCAAGCCGAAACTTTTTTAAAAGGGTTTCGTAGTACTCTTTGCCTTTTTTTGCAATGGGTAACTTTCGGGATGGTGCAAGAGTGCTGTTCGAACGTGTTTGCTGGCGACATTGAATGGCTCCTAGCCAAACCATAAAAACATGATCAAGATGCTGATCCACAAGCCGATTGAGTTTTTTTAAATTTTCTTCCACGTTTTTTCCGTTATCGATTTGGGTGCAGAGTTTAGCCGCCTCTTTAAGATAGCCCTCGCCTTTCACTTTTTGGACCACAGAAAACCAAAAAATAGCCGATTGTTTGCTCCATCTTGAACGTTCTAAAACCGCTTTCGCAAAAAGAAGTTGAATATTGGATGAGTGTGTTTTTAGAGCCGATAGAATAAAGGTTTCGGCATCAACTTGTCGGCCATCACTAAGTAGATCGACCACTCGATTGTATGCCGCATCGGCTTTTAGTGAACAATTTGGGGCTGAATTTACCTGATTGTATTCGGAGCTGTTTGAAATAAATTTTGTTAAAAAAGAGGCTTCAACTGAAGCACATATCAGTAAACCTATAAATCCCATTAAAAATAGTTTCGACAACATAGTACACCACCTTGTTAAAAAGAGAGAACAGACTATAAAACAATTGAGTTAAATAAAAGGGTAATGTCTGGTTATCGGCATCTTTTAAATTTGGTTTTTTTTGAGCAGTATCTTTGTGTTTTACCTTTTTTACAAAGATACTGCTCAAGCAATGTTGATTAGTTGCGTTCTACTTCTAGTTTGTAAAAGAGAAGAGGCAGGTCGTTGGTAATGGTGATGTAATCGGAGCCATCTACTCCGGTTTTTCGAGTTCCGATGACTTCGGTCCAGATGTTTTCGGTCAGGTTGGTGGAGCTGACAAGATAGTATTCTCGCTTGCTAGAGGAGTCGAAGGAGATGGTTGCAAAACTTCCATCGTTTGTGGATGAGGTGATGTGGAACCAACTGTTGGAATCGGTGGGATTGGTGTCGGCAATAATCTCGTCCCCGTCCGATGCGGAGTCGCCGTCGGAGTCGGCTGCATTGTTCATCAATTCGTAGCAACCCATATCGGCGATTGCTGTTCCATTGTTGTCGCCGTCGAGTGGGCGGGGTGTGCCTTCAAAGTCGGTAGCTAAAAGACCGTTCAATCCCGCATCAATGCAGGGCGAGTTGGTTTGCAGATGAAAATTGTTTGCGTCGGCATCAACAAAGAGCGGAGCATTTGTAATGTTTCCGTAAATACCATGAGAGGTGTCGGGAGAAGCGACACAGCAATGAGATACCGTTCCTTGATCCACGTTTGCTGGCCCATTGGTTGAGGCATTGTCAAAAACAATACAATTTCTTAAATCGGATTGGAAAGATCCTCCAGAGCTTGTTCCAGCCTGGTTTTTTACAATGGTGCAAGCGACAACAGTTGCTTCACGAACCCCACCGCCAACGAGTTGAGCTAGGTTATTTCGGATGATGCAGTTGGTTGCAGATCCAAGGTAAACTCCGCCGCCATGATTTACAGCAAAGTTGTCGTATATTTCGCAATGGGTTAAGGTGGTGTTTTCGTTTCCACCGCCCGCATTGTTGGCGTGATTGTTTCGGATGATGCAGTTGGTTGCGGAGCTTTGAGATAATCCCCCACCTTTTTTTGCCGTGTTATTATATATTTGACAATGAACAAGGTTTGATTTTCGAGCACCACCACCATCACCACTATTTGCTTTGTTGTCTTGAATGATGCAGTTGGTTGTAGATCCTTCATATATCCCGCCACCGTAGTATGTTGCATTGTTATTAGAGATGATGCAATCGGTTGCTGGAGTATAAGAAAGCCCACCACCATTTCGTGCCGTATTATTAACGATTTTGCTATTTGTTATTTTTCCATGGTCGACCCCTCCGCCAGAGGAGTCTGCTGTGTTATTAGAAACAACGCAGTCGGTTAATACGCCTTGATAAGATCCCCCTCCGGAACTGTTTGCTATGTTGTTGAAAATGGAGCAATGGGATTGAGTTCCAGTATGAGTTCCTCCTCCATCATTTGCTTCGTTGTGATGAATTTCGCAATCGATTAATTCAGAGTAGTAGCTTCCTCCACCGAGGGTTGTTGCTTTATTATACGCAATTTCACACGCTGTTATTTTTCCGCGGTATGTACCTGCTCCAAAGGTTGCTGTATTATTTGTAACTATACAATCGGTTAAAAAAGTATAATATGATCCACCTCCACTTTTCTCTGATCTGTTATTTCTTACAATGCAGTTGGTTAACGATCCGTAAAATGTTCCAGCACCATTTTCTACTGCAACGTTTTTCTGAATGGTGCAGTGTTTCACTTGAATAGTATGGGTTGTGGTAGAAGAAATTCCGCCACCGGAATAAGCTGAGTTGTTTTCGATGGTTGAGTCCACCAAGGTCCCCTGATTGTTTGAAATCCCACCGCCATTTTTATTTGCATGATTGTTTTTGACTAGGCACCCACGAATGGTCCCTGCGTGGTAGATGTTGATTCCTCCTCCTTTGCCGTAGCAAAAATTGTTTTCGATAACGCAGTTAGTTAGGGTTCCTCCATAATAGAGGAGGGCTCCGCCTGCTCCGCAATCTAGATTCTGATCGCCTGCCGGTAGGGTGGTTCCGTCTTTTAGTGTAAATCCACTTAAAACAGAATTTGTAATCAATCGTGCGCAACGGACGGATCCGACGTCCACAAGATTTGTCGAGCTCCAAGAGTCTCTATCGATAAGTTTTCCATTATTTTGACTTAAGGATGAATCAAGTGCAACAGATCCGTGCTTGTCATCTAATTTCCAGTAGCCCACCAGGTTTGTATTTACTGTTGAGACTCGTTTGTACATGTTTTGCTGAATTTCGCTTTGGGTTCGTACCACATTCCAAACACGAACTTCGTCAATTAATCCGTCAAAAAAGCGGGGGTCTACTACAAAATCGCAGCCAATAACAAGCGGGTCTGAGTTGCTTTTAATGTTAAGCGGGGTGTCGTTCGTTGATAATGCTTCTTCTACTCCATTTACATAGAGATGTCGTGTTCCGTTGTCGTTCACTGCTGCAATATGATACCATTGATTCGATGATAAAAGTGTCGTATTGGTGGTTGAGACTTCATCGATCGTAAGTCCTCGGTAAGGGGGGGGTGATGAAAGGCGTAACATATACCCGTTTGCTGCTGCGTGATGATATTTACTTACAATGCCAGCTAACCCTCTAAATGACCGAGGATAAATCCACGCTTCGATGGTGTAATTGTTGGTTAAATTTAAGGCATCTGAAGAGGCAACGGAAACATAATTGCTTTCCGCCCCATCTAAATCAAGAGCAGATTGATTTCCTTCTCCAACAATGAAGGTTTTTGACGGTCCGTTTAGGCTTTTAATCGTAAGCGGTTTGGTTACACAAACCCGATTGGTTAATGGTTCATTCGCCGACGCTGGTGCACCTCCTGTTTCATAAACACCATTTGAAACAAGAATCGTGTAATTATCCGAAGAGGCATCTACAGCGGCTTGAATGGTGTGGAAGGCGTTACTCCATGTTGTGCCGGGTCCATCGGCTGGACTGTCAGGAGAAACTAAACGTGTGGTGGGAGAGTAGTTGCGGATAATTAAAACTTCATCAGAGGGGTGACCATAATTACTACTACCCCAAACTTTGATTTTGTTTTCGCCAGGGACAAGTGGAATTCCAGTGATGGTCCAAGAGGATGATTCAGCAATAGAACCTGTTGCTCC
>Ga0256845_1001387_pt1 | contig 19579 bp, 18 predicted proteins | sample RiftiametaG_FD_189101 | JGI IMG/M metagenome (GOLD analysis project Ga0256845, IMG submission 189101) | Tube worm associated microbial communities from hydrothermal vent at the East Pacific Rise, Pacific Ocean - Riftia | ecosystem: Host-associated > Annelida > Integument > Unclassified ...
TGATGAACGCATTGGAAAGCTATATCCACTATACGCTTCAACTAAATAGGAAGTATCGGTTGTTTCATCAGTAATTGTTATATCGGTATTATTTTTAACATTAAATCGTAATGTATCAGCCGTAGCAGTTGCATTAATATCTATCTTAATCACTAACGTACGGCATGTTGAGCTATTAATTATTAACGGGTCTGTTCCTAAATTTAATGTAATGGTATCTCCACTCGTTTCAATAGTTGGATCATTATAATATATTTGTCCATTAGTAAATAATTGCACTCGTGATACCGCTGTATTAGGTATAATGCTTGCATTATTGGTATCTTCAGTTGTCAGAACAATCCTTTTCAGAAGATCATTAACACTCGTGTTTGCATTTGTAATAAACAGTGTCATAACAGTAATACTGCTTTGCCCTTTATATGCTGCCGATGGCATACTTGAGGTATAATATACCTGTGGGGTAATTCCAAGAACAGTAATTATCTGAGATTTTCCGGGAGGCGGATATACAATACGTGGAAGATTCCAATTTGTTTTATATCCGGCATTATTATTCTCTGCAGTGTATTGAAATTTATTTTGACCAAGACGCGCTGTATTTGAAACCATAGTTCGGTTATTTGTTCCATATGTCAGTTCAACATAGCTTCCTACTGATGCAGCAGAAAAACAAACTTTAATTCGATTGCTCCGAACCTGCAGATTCGTTGGTGATGATGCAAACGTTATGCCGCTGCTGTCGCTAATATATACATAACCGGAATTACCCGATGTCAGAGAGGGGGCTGCCCATCCTTTTGGAAGATCGATAATATATGTTCCGTTTACCATATCAGAATCTGCTGTCCACATTAATGTAAGATTCGGATCACCATAATCACCAAGTTTTTTATTGGTTGTTGGTAAAATATAGCCTGACCCCCCGCCTAGATTAACTGCTCTTACTTTGCGCCATGGTGAATAGAGTGTGCTTTTATTTCCGGCATAATCACATGCATACCCGGTAATCCAATTTGTTGATTCCTTAGGTGTTATTAAATCAATTCTAGCAGAAAAATCCCCTGACCCACTAACATGAATACCGGTATTACTTGAATTGATAGTACTGCCGTTTGAAGCAGTATAATTATATATCGCCACACTAATTCCCGGTTCACTGGTACCAGAAACAGATATATTGGTAAATGAGGTCGGTGATGACGGCTGATTAATAGTAATTGTCGGAGGGGTTGTATCGATAATAAACGTTTTACTTGTATCAGGATCCGGTGAGATATTTGAACCGGAAGTGTTTTTCGCTCCTGATACATATAGGCTTGCCGTTCCGTCATGTCCGGTTGGTATACTGCATGTCCCAATCCATATATTGTTTGAAAAATACGTTTGTGTAATAGGATATTGTGCAGAATCTTCAGTATATAAACGAACTATCGGTGAAGTATTTGTATCCATTGCTTGTGAAAAAACAATTCGAATAGTTGTTCCGCTGCCGGCACGAGCATAATAGGTGCCGGCATATCTGTTTACATTAGTATTTGAGGTTTCAGGAAAAGCCGCAGTAACCTTTGGTAATCCTGTATTGGCAATAGTCACTTGTTTACGTTTACTATCATCCCAATTTACAATAAATTTCTGTACTCTGTTATTCTTTGAATCACAAATCCAAAGATGCGCCCATTCTCCGGGATTATCCAATACTCTAATTGTACAATAGGTGGGATCATTTAATTGACCATCTCCTGTTCCGGCACCTAAAAAATCTGCTACTTGCGTATCAGGATCCCCTAATACATCATTTTGACGAACTTCAATATCATCATTATCCTTTTCCGTAATCCATAATGAACCATAATCATCAACGGCGATACCTCCGCGCGTGCCGCTGACATCATCAAAATCAGGCACGGTGTTGCTTCCCTGAGCATTGTCAGGATATGACTCCAGCCACGCAGTACCGGTTGCATTAATCATATAAAACCTGCCTGAATAATCTCTGACAACATCGCCATAATTGACATCATCATAAATACTGTTGAACCATTGAACACGCGTTCCATTCTGTAAATATACACTTGTCGTATTATCCAGTGTAGCTCCATCACTTTCAGCAATACCCACGATATAATTCGTCCCATTACGTAAAAACGAATCCAATCCTCTACCATCAGGATGATTCCAGTTCGTGAGATAGTTACCGGACGAATCGTATTTCATTATCTGATCTTGCGCATCATCATTTTCCGAAGTACCATAGTCTGATATATAAATATAGCCGTCATTATCAACTGTTACTCCCTGGGGATCATATAAATCACCATTCGTCGGTGTACTCCCCGGCTGACCAATTTGGAATAAAAAATTACCATATTGATCAAATTTCTTAACACAGGCATGACCGTTATCGACTATATATACATTCCCGTTTTTATCGAGAGCAATATCAAGCGGATTGATAAGACCGGATGGATCAGGTTCAATAGTGTTCACCCATTCAATCCCGGTTGACGGGTCATCATACAGCTTCACAAGGCGTTTGTTCCCGGTATCAGCAACCCAGATAAAATCATTAGCAGGATCCCATGCAATACCCTGCGGATTGTTAAACTCATTACTTGCAGTGCCGGATGAACCGAATGTTTCGATACTCCCTCCCGTTCCAATATTAAATTGACCTATTTGATCTGAACCACGCGCTACAACATAAATATAATTGTTGCTGCGTAGTGTAATACCATACAGATCCGTAAGACCTGATGCCCAACTATTATTCCATGCATTATTAGCGGTAAATTGAGTTCGAGTGATACGACGAATAGTACCATTGTGCACACCAAAAATATCGCCATCATCGGTTGCAATTGCAATATCACGGATATTCCAATCCGCTGGTTGTGTATTTTGATTCCCTAATGCCATGGTACCATTATTAATACGCATTACATCATCAGAACTGAGTGATGCGGTAAATATTTCGTTATTTGCAGAATTATATCCAAGACCGGTGAAATTACTATCTCCGGTATCCGGCGCAGTAAATGATGAAATATAGGTTCCTGAACTATTAAACTTTTGAACCCGGCCTCGTGTTGCTCCCTGATCGGAAATATAAAAATAATTATTCGTATCAACCGTTATACCAAATTCATTACTGATAGCGCCATTTCCGGTACCAATGCTGAATGAAAACTTATTGAGCAATGTCCCGTTTGGAGAGAATTTTTCAACGATATGTAAACCACGATCTAAAACATATACATTCCCGTTTTTATCGCAAGCAATGTCTATTGGTTCATCGAAATCAACGAAATTTTGAGTTCCGGGTATTTTTGCATCATAGGTTACCGTACGAGTAACCTTAACATCTATATCATACGTCCCGGACTGAAGATTTACAGCGGCATCATTTTGCCCATCCCACGTATCAGTAAGCGGATCAGAAGGAGCGGTACGGTTTTGCAGTCGTCGAACAATATTGCCATCCTGATCGTAAATAATATTTACATAATCATCAACCGCCGTGAAATCAATTGTAATATTTACACTTGCCGGAAGTGGACCAAACGGATCAGGATTTACTGTAACACTATTTACTGATTCACCTAACGATACACCTATAACTATATTGCTTAACAGTAAAATAAGCAATATTCGCAGATGATGTGTGAAGTACATTCTTTTTTCGTGTATTCTCATTTAACGGAACTATCCTTCTCCCAAATTTTCATAGCCATGGAAGAAGTTTATTTATAGCTCACATATATAATATAGCTGTTTTTATTAAGAAATCAACTTTTTTATTTATAATATTATTCTTGACAATATACATATGTTTAGTATATGATGTTTTTAAATATTATATAGGAGGTCATAATGAGATTAAAGATTTTTCTTTACCCGCTTCTCGCAGCGATATTCATTATATGTATCGCATGCGGAAAGTACAGCATTTCAGAAGTTAGTATTATCGAAAAACCCGCTATTACCATAGCAACCGTAAAAACAACAAATGAAGGAATTTGGGATTATAAAAAACATTTCGTATCCCGAATTGACAGTGTTAAAAAACACTTCATCGCCAATACTATTCCTACAAATTCCTTACGAGTAATATCGGTCATGTGGGGATGGGACGATACAACAAAATACGGTGACTGGGGCGTTGGTATAATTGTTCCTGAAGGATATACACTGAACAGTGATAATAACGTAACAGTTGAACGTATTGAGACTATAGCGCAAGCAGCTCAATTAACGTATACCGGTTCATACATGAATATCGGGAAAGCATATACCGCATTCGGCAATTGGATGAAACAAAATAACACTGAGTATACATTTCCAACATTTGAAGAGTATCTAACCAACCCAAATGAAGTTAAAGCGTCTGAAAATATAACTCTTATTTGGTCAGGGTTTAAACCAACTGACGCTCAATAGAATTACCTATTAATTATCTATGTACCCTCAATAAAAGCCTGCCGGATTGCAGGCTTTTATTGTACAGGTAGTATAGGATCGACACCTGTACTACAGTAAACTATGTATAGTATTATATCTCTAACGTTATCCTACCGTTTCAAATATAATAAATACTATTCTGATAATTGTATCGGCGTCCCTTGTTCTTCATAATACTGCGGGTCTTTAAGTTTTAATATTTTTTTATCAATATCAATGATTCTTGATTTTACGACACTGTCCTTTGTCTCGGAATACTCTTTTTTTAATATGTCCCTCAAATCAATAAATGCTTTAATCAGCCGCTGTGTAATAATAACATCATTGCCATCCTGCATTGAATGGCTGCAATTTGACAACCACCACACATAGAGCACTTTAAGCTCATTCAGTGAGACGGTTATTGAACGGTTCAAACGTAATTTTTGAATAATTGTTTCTTCTTCTCCCAAGGTTGCTTCACCATTACCCCAATGTCCCTGTTGTTGTATTATTGTTTGTCCCCATACTCTGATACGCTGCGCAAGCACCTTATTTAACTGTATATTTACTGTAGTCATACCTGATATCTTTTATATTTACATAATAACGTGCTCATTTTTTTGCAATGTGTTATACCAATTGCCTGATTAGAACACTACTCTTTTTTCTCAGCATATATCAGATTCAAACAATTATGTATACTATTTTCGTTTTCGAGTACGATTGTTTTTTCCGGCTGATACTGTCTTCTTTTTTGTTTTCTTGCTTGTTGCTTTTTTTGTACTGTGTACTGTATTTTTTTTAATTGTTTTTTTTCTTGTTGCTTTCTTTTTACCGCTTGTTGCTTTTTTATCAGATACAGTTTTTATTTTTACTGTTTTCGGCAATGAGATTTGTGTAATATTTGATTTTCCATCTTTACGTTTTACAATCTTAATTTTATGCCCGGTAAAAGAAATATCCGTTTCATTATTCTTCTGCCGATGCCGTCGAGGAGCAGAGGTACGAACCCCATGTAATAAAAGCCATGCTCCCAAGAAAAAACCGAAATTATAGCCAAATCCATTATTCGCCGTTTCATACAGCATCACATTGGTATCAAACCATGACCAAATAAAAAATACAATTATCCCGAAACCATGCAATAATCCATCAAAAAAGGACGCTGTACGTCCAAAGGAAGCTTTATCCGCATCTATACTTTCATCACGAGTATACTTTCCAAGTCCGGGGGCACATGATAATAACAAAGCAATGCATATGCCGATAATAACGACAATGGTAATAATTTTTTTATACATGTTCATCTCCTTATACTATTTATTTTTATGAATGGTATCTTTATATATCTCAACATCACTATTCACTAAAATATTCCATGCATAGAGCTGTAAAACCCGTTGTTTCCCTTCTTGGGCTAATGTTTTCATTATATCATAATGAGATAATGCATGAATACAAGCTGTTGCTAAATACTCTTTCCGTCGTGAAGGGTCGTACCATGCAACTAATAATCCGCCCGGTGCTTCTGTATACGCACCTTTAAAATCAGAGATATTCATAATATCAAGCGGACCTTCTACTCCCGCGACAACACAGGGCACTTCTTTTGATAATGCTTCAACTAAGGATATACCGAATGATTCCATAATTGACGGCATGATGAAAAGCGATGCCATTTGAAACAATCCGATTTTATCCTGTTCAGATATATTTCGATGTATCGCAATATTGATATTATAGTGATTCAACTCAGCTTTCTCAATGTGTTCTTCAAGAGCTTTAAGGTACCACTCGTATTTTTCTTCATACATTCCTGCAATGATAAGCGTCATTCCTTGGTAATTATCTCCTTCACGCTCTTTCATGGTACGTCCGATGATCGGCATAGCATTGATAATGTATTCAATTCCTTTAGCCGGATCAATACGGTTAAGATTAAACAATAATCGTCCGCGTACTGCATACCGCATACGAAGTTCATCAATTTCAGTATCTGAAAGGGGCGGACGATGAATAAAACTTGATGCAATACCACTTGGCAGTACAGTAACCTCTTGATCTATAAACGCATCAGGAAAAACTGCTGCCATTTGCTCATAAATACTATTGCTTCGTATAATAATATGATCTGCTGAACGAATTGCTTGCTGTTCATATTTTTGCAACGTATTAATAATTTCAGCATCTGCCCCATTTTCACCTTTTCGCGCTTCATTCATTGACTCAAAAATATGTATACTGGAAACTATTGGAATATTGGTAACCGTACGCAACGTTGCTGCCATTGCCGGTACAATAGAATGTCCATGAATATGAATAATTGCATCATTTTGATTAATCGTATTATGCTTGAACCACTCAATTGTTTTTTTATTAAACTGCAGCATACGATCAATTTCTTCACATTTCGTCCCTTCAAGCGGATCGGATATCTTTGCCGTATCATCAACAGTGAGCCGTATAACTGATACGGTTACCGTACGTATATCAGGGTTTGGTTCATTGGGATCAGATAATTGAATATTTTCTTCTGACAGTAAATCACCAACACGCATAGTAATAATGGTTACCATATGACCAAGCTTTAAAAGCTCACGAGAAAGTTCAATAACATGGAATCCGCATCCGTCCACAGTAGCACCGATATATTGAGGTGAAATAATGTATATTTTCATAAATAACTACTTTTCTTATTTTTATTCATAAATTGCATGATAATCTTTATCGAGATATTCTACAATTGCAGTAATTTGTTCCCGTGAGGTATTCAATGATATAAGCGCATCATTATAATGCTGTCGTTCTGAATTCGGTCGGACATTCATCTCTGTTTTATCAACATTATCCATCCACTCAATGACTTGTTCAATCCCTTTTTGAATAGAATCAATCTGATACCGAACAAATTCATTTCGCTGCAATCGCCGTAAATATTCCAATCGGCTGTCTTTGTTTTCAATGCGTTCAATCAGGGCATGTTCCTCATCAGAGAGCTGTTTATTGCGTATCCGATAATCCTCCCGCCCTTCTTCAATATCATGAACCCGATCTTCAATCTCATGTATTGGTAAATAGATTGTTGATCGCATATACCGTGATACTTCGTCATAGGCATGGATAATTCGTGCATTAAGACGCGGATCAAAAACCCGTGATTCCATTATATTTCGTTCCACAATTTGCAGCCGTTTCTCCATTTGTGATAATACCGTAAATATATCAGGATAGTCAGTAATCAATGAATCATCAGAACTCTGTACAGGATCATGCGGTACAGTGTCAGACTGATGAGGCTGTTGTTTGTCATGAGTGTTAACGTCGTTTAACCCCACTTTCTTCGCCGCATAATCAGCCATTGTTTTTTTTACAGCATCCTGTACAGTGTTATCATACGTGTCATACCGGCTTTTGATAAAATCGCCATCTAAAGTATCACGGACAATACGTACGATTTGAATAACATCTTTAATACGATTATATCGAAGTTTCCATTCTTGCCCGTTTCGATCAATATATCGTTTATTCAAATCGGATGGTCTTAATTTGTTAAAATCAATATCATGAATGTCATTCAGATGTACAATATCAGTATTATTATTCATCAGTGTACCTGCTTTATATATGAAACTGCAATACCCAACCCATAATAGGAATCTTCAATAATGGGAATTGATACTTCCTCGGTTAATCGAAATTGCTTATTAATAGTATGCTGCATGCCGATTATCAAGACTCCGGGAACACGGAGCGCCGTCTGTTCAAATTCAATATCACAATCAACGCCGGTGTAAAACCCTAATGTATTACCATGCTGCATCGTATATGTATTTCCGACATTTATTCCTGCATCAATACCGGGAACATTTCGATAATGTCCCCCCAATGTCATTGTGAGTATATCAGCACCGCCGAGATCATTCAAAATACTAAATCGGGATTCAAGTCCAATATACGGTTTATTATTGGTATATTGTGCTATTTGATATCCTGATTTTAATTGAATATCCATTGGTATCTTTGTCCCAACTTGTGCAAATACAATCGGTGCAGTATATTCAGGTATTCGGGCGTTCAGCGCAAGACCGACTGACCATTGTTGTTTTTCAAATAACTCAGGTGTATCCAAAAAGAAAGCATCTGCACATACTACAAATACAAACCCGAATATACTCAATATATAAATTAGTATCGTTTGTTTCATCTGTTTCTATTGTATTGTAAAAAACACCTAAATGTCAATATATATCAAAGTTTGTTTACAGCTCATTTCTCACTCAGCCGGAATAGCATAGTGTATTATATATTATTTCTTGAACCATTTTTTACTGTATGAAAGATATACTATATGTAAACATAAAAGAAATGTATAAAAATATTGAAAAGAAACGGTGGCAATACTGCCATTGAATACCCAATTACATATATTAATAATTTTTAAATGAATATTTATCATTGTAATATTGTATATTTCAATGTAATACTATGTAAAATTATTAATACTGATTAATTATATCATGAAATGGCAAAAACATTTAACACACTATCCGATTGACTGGCTGCTTGAAAAAGAAACCCCCTCTGTCAGGTATTATACCTTACGATACGTATGTGATGGCAGTGAGCAGGAAATCAATGATACCGTGCAACGTATTCCGTTATCTGAGACATACCGTACTATTATGCATTGTTATAAAAACGGATATTTCGGACCGCCAAGTGCTCTTGATGAATTACATGCCGGTACACTATGGTATTTAGCACTACTGGCATTTTTAAAAGCCCCGGCTGACGATGATCGTATTTTACAGGCACTTGAAAATTGTATATTTGCAAGTGTTGATCGTGATGGCGGATTTGGTATGGCAGTTGGACAACCGAATGCTATCGGCTGCAAAACAGGTGCAATGACAAAAATATTGATTCATTTTCGCGGTCCTGATGATAGTAATACTATACGAGCATTGGATTGGATATTACGTTTTCAACGAAAAGACGGCGGCTGGTTGCACAGCCCCTTTCATACCTTAAAAGATACATTGAATGCTCTTATCTTTAAAAACACTCGTATGAGTAATAAATACGATTTTGATGATTCTATTATGTCGTCATTTGCAGCAACACTTGAATGTCTGCACGCACTTTCTATGATTCCGGAACATAGAAGAACACCATCTATGAAGCATGCGATTATGAACGGGGCGGATTTCCTGCTCCGCCACAGACTTTTTCGATCCTGTTCTCCCCCCTATACCCCACTGCGTAATACATCCTGTATTCATCATGATGTTCGTTTAATGAGTATTCCCGTTGCTTTACAGTATTCAATAACCGGTGCTGTTTATGTTCTAACACAATTAGGATATGCCGATGATCCGCGATTACAGGAAGCAGCAGAGATTATCTATGAAAAACAATCTCCTGATGGTACATGGAATCTTGAAATAATTACACCCGGCATGATGTATGGATATAATAATCGTCAGCGATATAATAAAAAAGATAAATGGGTTACTCTCTTTGCACTGATTAGTTTAAAAAATATTATTTCCATGACCGGTCATAAACCCGTCGGGTATGCGTATACGGCACATGAGCCGGAAGAACACGTGTACACAACCCATGGCACATCCTATACAAAGTAAAGACCTATGAAACGGAAACCATATATTATCGGCATTGATCTTGGAGGAACAGCAATCAAAACAGGGATTGTATCTTTTTCAGGAAAACTCTTTCACCATGAAACAAATCCGACCAATGCATCTGCCGGACGAAAAACAGTCCTAAAAAACATCATCGCAGCCGTCGAGTCAACACTAACGAATAGTGGTATAACACAAAAACATATTTTTGGTATTGGAGTCGGTACTCCCGGATTACCAAATAAAAACGGTACTATTATAACCGGTGCATATAATATCCCCGGTTGGAAAGGAACACCGCTCGGACAGGTTTTACGGAAAAAATATCATCTTCCTGTTCGTATAGAAAATGATGTTTCCGCTGTAACTCTCGGTGAAGCAACATGGGGGGCCGGAAAAGGATTTAAGCATATTATTTGTATAACACTCGGTACCGGACTTGGTGGCGGTATTATTATTAATAAAAATTTATATCGCGGAGAATCAGGATATGCAGGGGAATTCGGTCATATGGTTATTGCAGCGGGCGGTGAAAAATGTACATCAGGGGTTGCCGGCGGATTTGAAGCATATTCCTCCGCATTTGCGATAACTCGTATTGCACAGGAAAAAACAAAAGGAAAACGAATCTCATCTATACTGAAAACGGCATTACTCCCCGAAAATCATCCACAACAAGTGAAAATGATTTTTCAAGCATATCAGCAGGGCGATCGACTTGCACACAGCATACTACAAGAGTTTGGTTATTATCTTGGTATCGGTATTGCAACACTGGTCAATTGTTTTGATCCCGAACGAGTCATAATAAGCGGTGGAATTGCTCAAAGCGGACAGGTTTTATTGTCATTGATGCAACCAGCATATATTGCACATCTTCTGCCTTTCCATAAAAAAAAGAAAAAAATTGTTCTTGGAAAATTCGACAATCGTGCCGGAATCATTGGTGCTGCATCACTTATTATGCGTCAGTATACAACGCCATAATATTACTACACACCATTTAAAAACACGCAGGCAGTACATTCCCTTGATATAATGGTATTATATTGCATAATACTGAAATGCATTATATACAGATGAGGATATATTTATAATATATATAAAATGACTTTATATAAATAACCGAAGTATTATTTAGTATATTCTGCTCGCAAGAGCATTCGTCTGAAGCACCCAATCAAACTCAATATCTCTGTCATTCGTCGCTGTTGTTCCACTGCTTGCCTGAGTTATATAAAGTTTTCCATACAATCCTGATGAAGCATCATACACTCCATATACATTCCCGAGAGCGGCAATAATTGAGCCAAACCGAACATACGTTGCATCACTCACCGCCGGGGCTTCATTAATATCTTTTTTGTTTTTATAAGAGCCAAGATTGCATATGCCGGCACCATTACCACTCACTGATAGTAACGGCAAATAGGGAGAGGTGTCCTGCAGCTCAAAGAATACCGTACCGGAATAATTAGTATCAATAATGCCATCCGGTGCATCAATTAACTGTAATCCAGAAACGGACATTTTAAACCCATCGTTTCCCTGACCGGCAATATTTTGATTTTTTAAAGTCATCCGTCCTTCCAGACGCGTAATCCCGGCAACCGGCTGTGTCGGTTGCGAGAACAATTCATCATTATTGTCAGTAACGGTATCAATACCATATGCATATACACGATAATAATAGAGTCGTCCCGGAATAGGAAGAATACTGTTTGTCGGAATAAAAACACTGATTGGTATATCAACCGTTGTTGTAAAATCAATGGATGAACGATTAATTGTTTTAATAAGTGTTGCTGAATATCGATTTACCGAACGATCAGTTCCAATATATATTCTATACGCTTTAAAATACTCTTCAGTATTATAATGATAAAATTCGATAGTATGCCCATGAGCGTGATTATAGACCTGTAGCCCTGACGGAGCATCTAAATAGCGTTCAGGGACAGTAACTGACGGGCTGCAGCCTATCGCAGCGAGCACTGTTATTATCACAAGAGTGCATATGAATACATATTTATTTTTATTACGATGCATAATAAAATGTTGTTTCTCGATCAGGACCAACTGAAACAATCCCAATTTTAACGTCAACCAATTCAGCAAGACGATCTAAATAAGATCGTGTTTCTTTTGGCAAATCTTTCGTATGAACAATTTTTGACGTATCCGTTTTCCATCCGGGATGTGTTTCATATATCGGTTCAAGCTGTTGTATATCAGCTTCTCTACTGGGAATATAATCAATACGCTCACCGTGTAACGTATAGCCGATACATACTTTTATTTCATCCATTTTATCAAGCACATCTATTTTCGTAAGTGCCATTTCAGTTAATCCGTTAATGCGCACAGCAGTTCGAACAACGACTGCATCAAACCACCCGCACCGTCGCGGACGACCTGTTGTTGCACCAAATTCATTCCCGGCATCCCGCAACTGTTCCCCTGCAGTATCAAATAATTCCGTTGGGAATGGACCGGCACCGACACGTGTTGTATATACTTTCACGATTCCGATAACATCGGTTATCGTTCCGGGACCAATACCTAACCCGGTACACGCGCCGCCGGCAGAAGCATTTGATGAAGTAACAAAAGGATAGGTCCCATGATCGATATCCAGCATAGTACCTTGAGCTCCTTCGGCAAGTACCAATTCTCCATTTTTAATTGCCGTATTTATCAGAAGTGATACATCCTGGACGTTCCTCCGTAATTTTTCACCTGCACGAATATAGTCATCAATGATACTGTCAAGCTGCAATGGCGGTATACCATATAGCTTCTCTAACGTATTATTTTTTTGATCTAAAACATATTTTAATTTCTCTTTTAGTGAATCTGCATCAAGTAAATCCGCCATTCGAATACCAAGTCGTCCGACCTTATCTTCATAGCACGGACCAATCCCCCGCCCTGTCGTTCCGATCTTATTTGCATCATTTTTTAATCGTTCTGCCCCTGCATCAATTAGTTTATGATATGGCATAATAATATGAGTATTCGGGCTGATCGCCAATGTATCATAAACACGAAGTCCCATTTTTTCTAATTCTGCAATTTCATTGATAAGCGCGATCGGATCAAGCACAACACCATTACCGATTGCAACTTTTTTATTCGGATATAAGACACCGGATGGTACAAGATGGAAAATATATTTCTTCCCATCTTTTACGACCGTATGCCCTGCATTCGCCCCGCCTTGAAATCGGGCAACAATACTGCAATCTCGCGCAATATAATCAACAATTTTTGCTTTTCCTTCATCGCCCCACTGCGACCCTATAACAACGGTTACACTCATGTATATGCTCCCATAATTTTTAAAACCGATATACTATACACTAAATATATTTACTTGAAAAGGTTTTCTTATACTTAAAATATATAGTATATTCACACTGATAGCAATATGTTATATTCTGCTATTATTAATCACAACAAAAGTGAGATTTCATTATGATTGATATTCACAATACGCAGGCATCTCATTTGCCGCATACCATTGCTGCTACGATCGACGCAACGCTGTTACATCCGACCGCATCAAAAGCAGAAATTATATCGCTCTGTAAAAAGGCAATACAATATGCAGTAAAAGCAGTATGTATACCGCCTGACTTTGTAGCTGATGCATATACATTGTGTAAAAACACAAGCGTACAAGTATGTACGGTTATCGGGTTCCCCTGCGGATATGATACCACTCAAGTAAAAGAGTATGCCGCTGCACAAGCCATAAAATTCGGAGCTGATGAATTAGATATGGTTATAAATATCGCTCGATTGAAAAGCAGCGATTATAAATATGTTAAAAATGATATACAGCGTATTGTTGCTGCAGCTGATAATCATATTATCAAAGTCATTCTTGAGACATGTTTTTTAACACATGATGAAATAATCACTGCATGTAAAATAAGCGAAGATGCCGGAGCAGACTTCGTTAAAACATCTACCGGATTTGGTTCACAGGGGGCTACCGTTGAGGTAGTCTCATTAATGCGGACAGTAATTAATAAAAATATCGGTATTAAAGCATCCGGAGGAATTCGCACTTTCTCACATTGGAAAAACATGATTAATGCCGGTGCACAACGTATTGGCACCAGCAGCGGATTTGCTATTATTGACTCAGTTACATCAGGAAACGTGAATGGATAATTGAACCTCACCGTACTGTTAAACAGTCAACACCACAAATTGAAACGACCCTGAATATACTGCATATAAAAGACAGTGTAGCGTCGTTTTTTTATGGATGTGTCAGTGGTAATGGCTGAAATGGTATCGTTGGTGATGGCGGGTATGCTTGTATCTGCTGTTTTCCTTCAATGGACTGCAAATATAAATAATACATTAATTGAGGATACTCTTTCAGCATTGGACCAACAATACCCCAATTCTCATACGCTCTTTTTGTACGTATATACGCAACACTGTATTCACGACTAACCTGCTGCATATCATGTGCCCATTCTTTATTGAATGCTTCAATATCATACCATGATATTCCATATGGAAAACGTATATCGGTAAGTTTCATTGAAAGAATAATCATCCCGTTATTCGAGATAATTGAGCGTATTTCCGGATGTAATACTGTTTCTACATAGTGAGGAAGATTTTTAAATTGTAAGGAAAAATATTGCACTGCATTATCACGTAATTCACGTTTAACATTACGATTTATTGCATTCTGTAATATTTCTACAACTTCGTCTGCTGTCGTTCTCTTCAATATAGACAATGCGTGTATGTCATCAAAATAATAATCAACGGTAATTTTCATATCAACCGCAAGATTTGTTGCTGATTGTATTAATGCTGTCTGAAATGCAGGTTCATCCAGCCCCGGAACAAGAGGATAATGAATACTTACTTCTGTTTGTTGCTCACCATCAGGATACACTACACAATGAATATTATGCGGAATTAAATTTTGCCAAATCAAATGATTCAAATGACTATCGCGCCAATGTATCGCAGGCAACACACCACTTGATTTTGTATCACAAACAACAAATGTGCCATATGGTGTAATCACATAACCGTAATATACTGCCACTCCTGCAATAAGGAGTAAAAGAATTAATATCCATATCACCTTTTTCATTCGGATTCATTATTCCTTTATTGTTGAAATGGCATGTTTATAAATCAGCGCATCTTTCCCCGTTTTTTTCTCTTCGACAATAATAGTGAAATTATCATATCCTTTTACTTTCCCTTCAATGGGGACGCCATTCATTAAATAAAAGGTTACTGCTTTTTTATCGCCTTTCACTTTTTTAAGAAAACTATCCTGTAATGAAATCTTTTTTTCGTTACTACTCATTTGCTACTCCTTTGTGTATAATCGGCAGCATCATCAACCCATGAGGTTACTGCAACTTTTATGCGATAAATATCATTTGGTGAAAACCATTGTACCCGATGATCATTTCTAAACCATGTTAACTGACGTTTCGCATACCGTCGTGTTTGTTGTTGAATACTCTCAACCATCTCCTCGTAACTGACACTACCATTGAGATACGCAATAATATCACGATACCCCACACTCTGCAAGGAATGTTTTTTTTCATCAATCCCTTTATGCAGAAGTGATTTCACTTCATCAATCCAGCCGTTGCTGAGCATTGTTCTTGTTCGTCTATTAATACGATTATATAATTCTTCTCTGGGCAGCCGTATACCAATAAACAAGGTCAGATAGCGTTCCTCATTATTTTGGCACTTCATATATTCGGATAATGTTTTACCTGAAGTATAATATATTTCAAGCGCTCGAATAATGCGAACCGCATCATTCGGATGCAGACGATGAGCACTTTCAGGATCATAACGTAACAAATCAGCATATAAAGCAGCTGCACCTTCATGGGTATAGTGTTGATAGAGTTTTTTTCGTAGTGCCGAATTTTTACCTGGAACATTGACCGAATTATTAATAACGGCATTGATATAAAGACCGGTACCACCAACGAGAAAGGGGATATTATTTCGCCTATGTATACGGTGTATTTTTCGCACAGCCTGCCGAGCATATACCGCAGCGTTAATCAATCGACGGGGACTGCGATATCCATATAAATGATGCCGTACATTTTTTTTTTCATGCGCGGATGGCTGTGCCGTACCTATTGCAAGATGCTTATATACTTGTCGTGAATCAGCATTTACTATTTCCCCATACTCATGGGCAAGCTTCAATGCAATAGATGATTTTCCAACAGCCGTTGGACCGCAAATGACAACACAAACATTCGGCACTATTCATTTTCTTCATCAATAGAATACTTGAATGCTTTATTTAATGTCTGGGCTATGCCGGCAGAAACCGGTTTTTTTCGCGATTCTTCATCAACAAGTCCGGGATTATTGGTTATTTGATTTGCTCGTTTCATTGCCGCCAATGCAAGTATATAACGATTCTCTTCTGTCGCAAGCATTTTGTGTAATGGTAATATCATACAGCCTCCATAAGTGTGATTCTTGTTTTTAAATACAGTATTATTGTATTAATGGTATCTTTTAAAGAGTTATTTATTACTTGATAATCATATTTTTCAGCGAGTGTCAATTCAGATTTTGCTGTTTCCATTCTTTGTGCAATACGCTCATCGGATTCTGTTTTACGTTTTCGAAGACGTTCTTCAAGAATACTCAATGACGGCGGTTTAATAAAGATAAAAATACCGTTTTTATATACCTGCATAATTTGCTGTGCCCCCTGCACATCAATATCTAATAATGCATGATTGCCGGAATTAATAATTTCATCTAATGTATGCTTATAGGTTCCATAGTAATCATCGTATACTTGTGCCCACTCGGCAAATTCTCCATGAGCAATACGTGTACGAAACTCATCCGTGCTTATGAAATAGTATTCTCGATTATTCACTTCATTACCACGCGGTTGACGTGTCGTTGCTGATATTGAATAACGGATATTGCTGAATTGCTGTATGAGCCCATTACAGACACTTGATTTACCACCACCACTTGGTGATGATATTACAATGATACTCCCGGGTGAATGTTTGTTACTGAATATTTCGGACATGTTCTTTTAACTTTTCAATATTACTTTTTAATTCAACAACTTCCCGTGTAACTGATATATCACCAACTTTTGAACCAATAGTATTTGCTTCACGAAGCATTTCCTGAACTAAAAAGTCCATTTTTTTTCCAACCGGTGTTTTTTCTTTTAAACACCCGCTTATTTGATCAAAATGACTACTAAACCGCATTATTTCCTCATTGATATCCGTCTTTGCTGCCATAATTGCCGATTCGGTAATTATACGCTGTTCGTCATAACCCTTCCCGATTAATTGTTTCATTTTTTCATGTAACCGTAATTCATACGCTTTATTTATTTTCGGCATCTTCTTTTTAATGACACTAATTCCGGATTTTAACTTATTGATAATTTTATTAACATCCCGGGCGATTGCGGTACCTTCACGTTTACGCATTTTTTCAACGCCATTAATCGCCCTCGCAATCCCTTTTTGAATAACTGACCAGTCATTATCTGAAAGCGCATTATCTTCAAGTTGTACAATTCCTTTCATATGAATAATATCCGTTACGGATATATCACTGATAAGATCATTTTTTTTCGCCAAAGCACGTAAATGATGTACATAACGCTTTAAAAGTTTTTCATTAATAGTTAATGTATATTCAACATCACTGACACGAGCATTAATCGTAACATCAATCTTGCCACGCTGAAAACAACGGCGAATCATTTCAACTATCTGTCGTTCAAATATCTCTACTGAATGATGAAAATGAGTAAATACTTCGCAAAAACGATTATTGACACAGCTAATAATTATTCTATAATTGCGCCCGTTTTTTTCAACAGTTGCTGAACCAAATCCGGTCATACTTCGTATCACAGTATACTCCTTTAAACACCAGGATATCATGCAGTATTTTTATTTACAAGCATGAATTCACGTTTATTGACGAAATATAAATATACTGTTACTGTAGCACATGCGAAAAATAAAAAGTAAAAAATCGGTTGTCATTGGGATGTCAGGAGGAATCGACAGTTCCGTCGCTGCATATCTACTGCAGCAACAGGGATATACCGTTTATGGAGTAAGTCTATCTCTTTTCCCTAATACTCCCCATCAATCAAATACTCATTTACACACCACCGGAACTGACACTGCGATCGAAAGTGCACAATGTGTATGTAATTATTTAAATATCCCTTTTGAAATAATTCATTGTGAAACTGCGTTTAATAATACCATTATTCAGTATTTTCTCAATGAATACGAACATGCGCGTACACCAAATCCATGCGTTCTCTGTAATCATTTTATAAAAATGCATTTTTTAATACGCTATGCTGATAATATGGGAATTGATTACATTGCAACAGGGCATTATGCACGTAAACGTTGGAATAGATTTCATCACTGTTGGGAACTGTTACGCGGTAATGATGATCATAAGGATCAGTCATACTTTTTATCACGATTAACACAAACCGATCTCTCACGAATACTGTTCCCTAATGGAATATATACAAAAAATAAGCTGACCACAATAGCACGTAATATCAGTCTTCCCACATACAATCGCCCTGAAAGTCAGGAAATATGTTTCATTCCAAGTAATAACTACCGTAATTTTATCCTATCCCATAATACACAACACAATAAAAAAGGTAATTTCATTGATAAAAACGGTTCTATTCTCGGAACACATAACGGTTTATCTTTTTATACTATTGGCCAACGTCGCGGAATCGGCTTGTCATTAGGATATCCTGTCTATGTTACAAAACTTGATAAAAAAAATAATACTATTACTTTAGGGCATGAAGAGGAAGCAAAAAGCATTTCATGTTCGGTTAATCACTTTCATCTTGTTTCAAGAATCTCTATTCCAAATATATTTTATGGCTTAGTGAAAATACGATCACAACATATTCGTACACGAGCAAAAATTACAGTAATAGATACATCCCATGCTGATATACTATTTAAAACAAAACAATTAGCCGTAACACCGGGACAACAATTAGTTATTTATAAAAAGAATACGGTCATAGCTTCAGGGGTTATTAATTCTACAAAATAGCTTTCCTTACTATTACTATAAAGATAGTCGTATATAAATATAAAGCAATGATCATCCATTGTCATCATTCTGATGCCGAATAAAACGTACATGCCCCTAGATTGTCATAACGATGCAATAGAGTGGAAAGAAAGGTATTAATATATCCTCATCCCTTATAATCAAGACAGATTAACATATTCAGATATAGTATAAAATAAACGAACGATTATAGATTTCTGACGTTACCGTACCGGAAACAGGTTGCAATAATGCTCCGGTAGTGGCAAGCAGGAATCATGTATAATGTCAATCGTTACCGCACCAACAAAATTGAGCCGGTATATTTTTCTCCTGAGTCAAGCAGTATC
>Ga0256845_1001388_pt1 | contig 19576 bp, 15 predicted proteins | sample RiftiametaG_FD_189101 | JGI IMG/M metagenome (GOLD analysis project Ga0256845, IMG submission 189101) | Tube worm associated microbial communities from hydrothermal vent at the East Pacific Rise, Pacific Ocean - Riftia | ecosystem: Host-associated > Annelida > Integument > Unclassified ...
CACTGTTACATTGAATTCGGCTTCATTATAAACATTCCGTGCTAGTCCAGTAATTTCAAAAGGTTCCGAAGCATCAACAACAGAATTAGATTTAGGATTTACATCTTTGATTAACCCATCTCCAATAATAGAAAAAGTTTCACTGCGTCCAACTCTTGTCCTATCTCCATAGGGATGAATTTCAATTTGATAATCATATTCTGGTTTTTCGGAAGAAACTATCCAATCATATTTACCCGTATTCAAAACATTATTTGCAATAACTTTTACTTCTGCTTGTCCATTTGTTTTGGTGATTTTTAATCCAATATTGAGATTTTGATTACCTGAATAGTTATTCCATTCAATATTTAAGGTCTCACCAATTTTAAACGATTCTCCCCCTGATGGTGAAGTAACTTTAATTCTATCCTCTTCAGCGACATAAGAAGCGCTCTGAGTCTGACCTGGTGTATCAATATTATTTGTTACATCTGCTTCGTCTTCAGAATCTCTCCTCGCATACTGAGTATCATCACTAGAGTCTCTCTCGTCTACATCCCATCTACTAGTTTCATCTCTTTCAGCATCATCTACACTTTCTTTATCTGTATCCAAATAAAAATAAGTACCCCCGCCAATAACTAATAAGCCAATAATAATTCCTAAAATTATTGAAAATCCTTTTTGCACAATAATTAAAGATTATCACAGAGAGGTTCCGCTGTCCAAGACACCTGTTTAAAAAAGTGGTTTATAATATACCTAAAAATTTTGCTGCCAGACTAGAGCAAGAACTTGTGAGGCTAGACACCACAAGGGTATTTTATAATCATTCAGCTCTATTTTATAGCTGTCTCGGTCTGTATGGTATTTTTGTGAATGCTACAAATGAGACACAAAAACACCCGCCTCGGTCAGTGTCTTATTTACAATCAAATCATTGTTCATTTTGTTATTCCTCGCCAAATATGGTTTTATCTTCCTCTGCTTGAATTATCTATAAATTAAATTTAGATTTTAATTCGGCATCATAATGCCCTATTGCTCTATACCAAGTATCTTCATTATTTTGTGAAGTTTCTACCATAAATCACTCTGTTCTAAGCCATAGCCGAAAACATTCTCAATTTATTATTTTACTGGATTCGGTGGCAAACAGTCGTAACCATTTACTAATATTCGCCTAATACCAGGGATTATTTTAGCATGAAAAAAAAGAAAACAGCCCATTCATCCTTACTACCGAAGTAGTAGGTATAAACGAGCTGTCGAAAGAACTAAGTTCTAAGGGTCACAGTGCAAAACATAGTGACAAAGAACAAAGCTCTAATTACTTGCGAAACGCAACGCAGGAAAGCTAGCATTCCAGACGTTGTCGACCCAGTACCAGACCAGCACCACCTCGCCACCGTCCTCGCAGAGACACGGAACATTGAGGTTGCCGTAGCGGAAGCGAACGATAGAACGCCACCCAAAAATGGCTTTATCTTTCCAGTTCTGTCGGAAGAAATCAATTCCCTTCTTTTGAATCTCAATTAAATCGGCGAGACCGATACAAGTCGAGAGAAGGTCATTATCCTTCAGATATTTGTAGATTTTCTTACCCACAACAATATCTTCCTGACCTGGTGCCAACTGTTCCACGAGCTTAGTTGCATCGTATTCCAATGGTCCAGTATTCTCCAGTTCTGGATGCATTATTTCAGTGACCCAATCTGGATAAACCGGGCGGACACTACGATTGATTCGAATAATTGAATCAATCTGCGATGTAGACAATGAGTCACACAATCCCCTGAGAAATCTTTTAAGTTCTACCGGATTATCAATCAGCTCCTGCATCAGATTGGTTGACATATCTGGAAGATTTTCCAGAATACGCGCACCCAATTTCAGTGCCTGTTTATTCTTGTTCATGATGTTTTTTCCTTTCTTTAGGGTTTCATCATTTACTTAACCAACCGTTGTGGTGGTCATAGCTAGAAATCGCCGATTATTCAGCAACTTTTAGCTATAACCACTTCGCAAGTATTATGTAAAAGAACTACTCAAGTAGTATACACCTATTATGTGAGCATGTCAATATTTTTTTGTGATTTTAAAAAATAGATGATCAGGAGCCAGATACACTCAACAAAAGGGCTTGAGTATTTTTTAAACAAATTCGGTTAACCCCTCTTGGGCTCGAACCAAGCTTATGGCTTAAAATATAACTATCTTGAAATAGAATATTTTTAACAAAAGTTCGAGCTCGTGACTCGTTCTCCAAATACGTTGGCAAATATAGCTACTTTATAGACCTCGGTCTATCTCACATGTCTGCTGCCCAACTAGGATTCGAACCTAGATTGACGGTACCAAAAACCGCAGTCCTACCATTAGACGATCGGGCATTATTTTATTTTCTATTATCTATCAATAATTTAACCTTTTTCCAGACTAAAATCAATTAAAAATATTTCAAGCGGAAGATATGGCATGGGAACTTTAAGTGACTCTTCGTAAACCTTTAGTAAATTTAATAATACTTTTGAATTTAAATTAAGATTAGACTTGTTTTCCTTAATTAGTTTCTGCAAAAAGATAATATCATCTTCTGAGATAAAATTTTGATAAAGATTTTTTTCATTTGGTGCAACCTTTAAAAGCAAAGCAGTTCTAATTTTTTCTAACAATAACTTTAAAAAAACTTTTATATCAATATTTTTTTCTTTAAGTATGGAGATAACACTCATCCCCTTCTCTAACTTTCTTAATATTATAGACTCAATCATATTATTTACTAAATTAGTCTGTGGAGCACCGGTCACCTTTTCTACCTCTTCAATTGATAACTCCCTATCAGTAGACGACCGAATTAACTTCTGCAATGTTGTGTGGGTGTCACGAAAAGAACTATCGCCAAGAATGGCAATCAATTCGGCAGCAGAAGATTCAAGTTTATAACCCTCCTTTTCTGCTGTGGTTATAGCCAAATTAGCTAATATAGCCCTATTAGGAGGCTTAAAAGAATATGCTTCACAACGAGAAACAACTGTTTCAGGAATTTTTTGTGGCTCTGTTGTCGCTAATATAAATACAACATGCTTAGGAGGCTCCTCAAGGGTTTTGAGTAAAGCATTAAAAGCAGGAGTTGAAAGCATATGAACCTCGTCCAAAATATAAACTTTATATTTAGATTCAAATGGTAAGGTCCGCATAGCCTCATTTAGTCGGCGAATTTCATCTACACCATTATTTGAAGCTGCATCAATTTCATAAAGATCATTGTTACTAGTACCAATTTCGTTCGCCAAAATTCTAGCAACAGAGGTCTTTCCTGTCCCACGAGAACCCGAAAATAAATAGGCGTGAGAAATATTCCCCAACCTAAGAGCTGATGTCAAAACATCTGTAACTTGTTCTTGTCCTAGAACTTCAGAAAATTTCTGTGGACGATATTTTGTATATAAAGCGATATTTTCTTCTGACATACGAAGATATTATAGCACTAAAAAAGGGGGCGACCAGATAATAAATTATTAAATAATAGCGGGAGAAAGTTATTTTAATGGTTTACTCTGTTCCTTCCTAGAAATGGCTACTTTTATGAAGCCAGAAAATAAAGGGTGCGGTGCTAATGGGTGCGCCAAAAATTCTGGATGAAATTGAGAACCGACAAAAAATGGGTGTTCTATTGGGTTTATTGTTCCAGCATCAATATTTAGACAAGGATCAGCTTTCACGAGATTCGCCTTATGCTTCATAGAATTTAAAATGGCCCCGATATAGAGGCTGTTGCAATTCCCTTTCCGACCCCAGACATAACACCAGAGATTACAAAAATAAATTTATGGTTTCTTTTTTTAGGTATAAAATTCAGATTTTTATTAAATTCCTAAGCTGTAAATAATATTTTAACTTTTCTATATTAAAAAGCTACCTCCTTTTTTTATAAAAGTACCGTAATGTTATTTGAGAAAATCACGAACGATAGCTTGAACCTCTTCGCTATTGTTTGTTTTCATTAGTTCAAGTCGCAGCTCTTTAGAACCGTCAAAACCAGAAACATATGCTTTAAAATGTTTCTTCATAACTGCAAAATTTCTATTTGGAAGAAGTTTTTGGAAAAGCTTAGAATGCTCCACTAATACTTCTAATTTCTGTCGTGTAGTAGGAATTTTTCCGCTGAAAAACCAAGGGTTTCCAAGAATTCCACGACCGACCATCACGCCATCGCACCCAGTTTCTTTATATTTTAAATTCGCATCTTCAATAGAAGAAATATCGCCATTGCCAACAATTAAAGTTTTGGATTTCATTTCGTCACGAATCTCAACAGCTCTTTTTACCCTAAACCATTTTGCTGGAACCTTAGACATTTCTTTTCTAGTACGAGCGTGGATTATTATAACCACAGGATTTGCCATAAGAATAGTTTGCAACCACTCTTCTAGCTGGTCAGTATTATATCCAAGACGAATTTTAACCGAGACAGGGATTTGGGGTGCTCCTTTTTGAGCTGATTTAATTATTTTTTGTGCCAAAACTGGATTTTTAATCATCGCCGCACCACTATTCTGTTTTTCAATTTTTCTATCTGGACAACCCATATTTATATCAAGCCCATCAAAACCAAGATCTTGAATTATTTTTGCCGCTTTTCTAATATTTTTAGGACTGGAACCAAATATTTGAGCAACAATTGGCTTTTCAGTTTTTGTATACTTGAGGTTCTCTAAAAGAATTTTTTTACCTTTTTCTGGAGCTAAAACCAGTCCATCTGCCGAAACAAATTCTGTCCATAATACATCTGGCTTGCCATATTTAATAATTATTTTTCGAAATGCAGGATCAGTAACATCAGCCATTGGGGCTAAACATAAAATTGGCTGGTTGTTATTCTTCTTTTTCAGTTTTATCCAAAAATTCTCCATAATAAATATTCTTTAGTAAGTATAAAATTATATTTCTAGTATCTTTTTCTGAGCTATCTGACATTAATAAAATTATAGCAATTCGTCTAGTCGCTTCTTTTTCTAGAGGTAAATCAAAAACAGAAATTAAAGTTTGCTTTGCTTCAACAATGTAACCATTTTTACCACCCAAATAATTCTTGTCATTCTTAAAATGACTATGATTAAACCATGTGTGATTATCTGTTTCATATTTTTTAAGCAAAGTTATATCCAAAAGTTCGGGTCTTTTCTGTGCAATAAATTGAACTAGCTTAAACAGATCTGTAACGGTTGAAACATTGTATGGAGACAATCCGCTTGGGTCATTAAATTTTGTATTGGCCATCTCCAAAATGGTAGCCTTGCGATTCATAAATTGAAGAAATAAATTTCTATTATTAAAATTAGCTAAAACTTCCGCCGCGTCATTACTTGATTCGAGCAAAAGTGGATATAATAAATCAGAAATTAAAATTTTCTCACCAGCTACCAAATTTCCCTGCCGCCCATAAGTGTTTACATCTCTCTGCTGAACAATAACAGTTTTTTCTTGATCAATAGTTTCAAGCGACATAACAGCAGTCATCAATTTACTTAAAGAAGCGATTGGAAAAGTTGCCTCTGAGGCTTTCTGATATATAATCTGTTTTGTATCAAGATCTGCTACTAAAACCGCTTTAGCACTAACTTTTGGAAAATCCAGATTCTGATTTAATTTTAAATAGATATTATTCTGACTATTCGTATCAGCACCAAAATCTGAATGCAAATCTTCGTTTGGACCAGAACCCCCAAGAGCGGGTTCACTCCTAACAAAATATATTGGTTGTATTTGTTTTTGAACCCAATCAAAAGTAAAAGTGGCTGTCCTTACCAGGCCAATAGCAAAAAATGATCCCAAAATGCAAGCTATTACAACACCTAAATACAATTTAATCTTCATATTAGTTAACTATTTTAATTTCACCGTCTTCTTCTTCAAATTTAACAACCGAATTTGCTCTTATTTCTTTAGAGATGATTTTCTCAGCTATTTCAACTTCTATCTTATTTTGAATTACCCTATTCATCTCTCGTGCACCAAATTTGTCACTATTACCAACCCTAACTAGATAATCAAGAAGAGCATCATTTACATCAATTGTTATGCCCTGTTCTGTTAGACGTTTATTCAGTTTTCTAAGCATCAATTTAGAAATTTGACGAAGATTGCTCGAGGTCAATGTTTCAAATAAAATAACTCCGTCAAAACGATTTAACAATTCTGGCGTGAAAATTTGTTTTTTAATTAAAGTATCAATGAGTACTCCCTTTATCCTATTTATTGGTTGCCCACTTTTAGATAATTCATAGATTAAATCGCTACCAGCATTAGAAGTCGCAATAATAATTAAATTCCTAGCATTTATTGTACGACCACGAGCATCTGTAAATCTCCCCTCATCTAAAATCTGTAAAAACAGATTCATCACTTCTGGCGTTGTTTTTTCAAACTCATCTAGCAATAATACGCCATACTGCTGATTTGTAATTTTTTGTGCTAAATCTCCAACCCTTTTTGTATATGGAGAACCGATCAGCTTTTCAACAGCATCGCCACCAGCATACTCAGACATATCAAAACGAATAACCTTTTCCTCTGAACCAAAGAAATTCTCTGCCAGAGCTTTTGTTGTCTCCGTCTTTCCAACACCCGTTGGTCCAATAAACAGAAACGAACCAGTGGGGCGTTTAGGATTTGTGATACCAGCTCTTCCACGACGCATTGAACCAGCAATAGCATTTATTGCCTCGGTTTGGCCAACGACACGCCTATGCAAAATCTCCTCCAGAGCGACTAGCTTTTCTTTTTCTTCCTCAGAAATTGACCCTTGTGGAATTCCAGTTTTTAATGCAACTAATTTATGAACATCATCTTCAAAAATAACCTTCCTCTTCTCAGCCTTAATTTGTATCACAACCTCACTTAATATATCTAATATTTTATCCGAATATATATCAGAACTAAAATACTTACTAACAGCCTCGGAAACAGCGACTAGACTTTGGTATGTAAAAAAGATTTTATTTTTATACTCAAGAATATGCGCTTCTTTCTCCAGAACCCTTATCCCCATTTCCAAATCTATATCTTCAACAATAATTTTCTCAAAGTTCTGCATTAACTCATTGTTTGTCTCTACTGTTTCATAAAAACCTTTTTTATTTGAGATTGCTATCATTTGAAGATTTGATGATTTCAAAGAATCAGAGAGCATTGATATAACATCAATTTCATTTTTGTTGGCAGACTCAATAAATTTAGAAATGTTTGGGAGAACAAGAATAACATTCCCTGATTTATTTGCTTGTCTTAAAACTCCAAATAAACTCTCCTCAAAAATTTTACTATTAGGCGACTCAGAAAGGAGTTTGTTTACGTCTAAAACAAAAATCCTTTTATCTTCTAGCTCAGACATTATTTGCCCGTTAAAAACCATCTTCCCAAAAGAAGAGGTAATATTCATACCGATTTCCGTAGTCGGAGAGATTAGCATTACATTTCCACCGCTATTCTTAATTAAAATATTTTCAATTTGTTCAACGTCATCTTCGTGAATCTTCCACCTATCACCAAGCGCACGATAATTTTGAGTTACGATTATGTTGTTGGCAAATTTTTCAATCATATAAGTATCCCCGAAAGACCAATTTCGTCCCAGACTTTTAACTCTTGCTAAGCGAGAACGACTCCACCATCTCTCCACATTACGGACTTTTTCCTCGTCATGGTCTACCCAAGACAGTGCTCCCAAAAAATCTTTTTGTGTAACGCCATGTTCTGTCAAAAAATTACGAAGGCTTTTGTCTGCTAAATACAGAGCTAGCCCATAGTCTTTAATACCTATAAACGACCCGTTAAAATCAACAGCTAAATCAACATTTTCATCACGAATCCTGATTCGATCAGATTTTAAAAATTTCCTTAAAGCTTTTAGTGATATACCCAAACGCAAAATTGTATACTCACCAATGGTGTTAGATAAAAACCCTTCAGCAATATCGTCTCTATCAGATAAAAAAGCAAAACCAGCAACATCAAAGTCTACATCGTTCTGATCAAAATAATAAGACAGATAAAAAGCTTCTAATAAAAACATCATTACCCAAAAAGAGAAAAACATAAAAAATAAGCCACGAAAGACAAAGATATTATTTAAAAGCCAGGAATCCATGTTCTCTGATAGAAAATGATATGCAGGAAGAACTGGAGCGATTACCATCAAAATAAAAACGGTAGACATTATAAATAATAATGCCAACCTAATTTTTCTACGATTATAATAATTAGAAACTCCCTCAAGAATAATAGCTGGATAAAGTTTTTGTGATTTATTTTTTAATTCAGCAAAAGTAATCATAATTTTAAATTACATCGTTAAGCGATTTTCGCCAAAGATAGCAAAAAGTCCCGCAAAGAAGATAAAAATAAGCAGAAACGGCAAAGTAATCCATACAAACAACGCAAGCAGACCCAACACAAATAAACCAAACAACGCCATTACTCCCAGAACAAGAACACCAATTCGCATTAAAAAGCCAATAATTCTCATTAAAAAATTTATAAAGATGGATTCCAAAAAATTTGTGATATCTAACCCTCCTTTATATTTCTCAGTTAATCTTTTATATGGCGCAAAAAGTGTCCTTAATAAAATCACGAAAGAAAAATAGTTAAAGACAAACCAAAAAAAATTTTTCCAGATAACCACAAAATTTGCCAAAGCAATACTATAATGCCAAACAAAAAAATAAGGAACGATTGAAATTAATTTCATTAAGTTAATTATAACCCAATTCTATTTAATTTTATAATAGGCCTTATCTTTAAAACGTAAATCAATATATTCTATATTTTTAAATTGAATTTTATGGATTGATTCTTGCTCAAGCAATATTTTCAAATTATTTATAATCTCAGTCGGATTGCTTTTATTACTAACTAACAGTTGGGGTCCTTCTGTAGTCCAAATCTTAAATGTTTCAAAATCCTCTGTTGAAATTTTATAAAATTCAATTTCTAATTTATGTAGGAGTTTTTGAATAAGGATAAAATTATTAAATGTATTTGTTTTTGTATAAGAGAGCCCGAGAAGATCTTCTTGGTTTGTTGCCCCCTCTAAAATAATAAGGTCCGTGAAATTTTGATGTTCAATAAAAGCGAGACCATCTTTGTTTACAAAATAACACCTCTCTTCTTTACACCAAACACCCCATGGTTCGTATTCAATTACCTCAATCTCGGCTCTACCAAACTCAACAATCCTAATAATCACATTTTTAACAGATATTTGATGTCTTATTTTTTGAGCAATAATTTTTTTAGGTAAAAACAAGAAATTATTTCTATCAAATAAGCCAAGTATTTTAATATCTGAGGATTCTCTAAAAATCTGTTCTATGGTCTCATCTGAAATAAATTCATTTCCAGATATTTTAATTTCTTTAATTTGAATTGATTCATGGGCTGACCAAAAAGAAGCGGCGTATAAAATAACGATTAGAAAAGAGGCGGATAGTGACCAGCGCCACCACCTTCTAAAACGTTTTTTTCTTAAAAGTACTGAAGTTTTATGTTTGGGCATACTCTTTTATACTTTTTTTGATGTTTCTTAATTCTTTTTAATAACATCTTTACCATTCATATAAGAAACCAAAATTTCTGGAATCCGAATCGAACCATCTACTAACTGATAATTTTCCAAAATGGCAATAAGTGGTCGCATTGAAAATAGGGTCGCATCATTCATGTGAACAAATTCTGATTTTCCATCGTTTCTTTTAACGCGAATATTAAGTCGGCGAGACTGAAAGGTCATCATTGAATCTGATGTATGAGTCTCGCGATATTTATTTTGACCTGGCATCCAAGTCTCAATATCAACCTGCCTATAATCTGGAAGACCCATATCGCCAGTTGAAATCATTACAACCTGATAAGGAAGTTCCAACTTTTTCATTGCATATTCTTGGATTGCAATGAAAAATTCCTGTTCTTCATGAGATCTTTCTGGTAAACAAAATGATTCCATCTCCAACTTGTCAAATTGGTGCATTCTCATAATTCCTTTTGTGTCCTTTCCATAAGTTCCAGCTTCCCTTCTAAAGGCCGTAGAATAACCAACATATCTGGTTGGTAAATTCTTCTCTGTAAAAGTCTCATCCATATGTATCGGACCAAGTGCATGTTCAGCACTTCCTGCTAAATACAAATCATCTTCTTCTAGATAATACTTATCTTCTTTCGGATAAAGACGCCCCATTCTATTTAAGACAGATGGCTTCACCATGTCTGGAGGTAAAACAAATGTAAATGGTGTCGTATCAACTTCAAGATTAGCATCTGTTGCGATTTGTTTTAGGGTTTCTTCATTGGTTACAATATCCAAACCAAATTTAACTAAAGCAAACTGTAAAAGAGCCAAATCCCCTTTTATGTAAGCAAACCGAGAACTGGAAACTTCAGCAGCTTTTTCTTTATCAATTATATCTAGTTCTTTTCCGAGTTCCCAGTGTTCTTTTGGGTTAAAATCAAAAGATGGTTTTTCACCAACTTGTCGGATAACCTTATTAGCAGATTCATCTTCTCCGATAGGGGTATCAGCAGATGGAACATTAGGGATTGTAAGCATTATTTTAAAGTATTCTCCATCAATAGTCTTAAACTCTGCTTCAATTTTAGCAGATTCTTCTTTTAGGGCTTTCCCTTTTTCAATATCCTGTTCTTTAGCAGCAATATTTCGTTCAGCATTTATTAAGTCAATCTTTTGTCGTAACTCATTCCTTTTTGTGGACAAATCTAAAAGGTGATCAAGATCAATCTCTGTTTTAACTTTTTTATTTTGAATTGCTTTTTCAACAATCTCCTTGTTCTCACGAATAAATTTAATATCAAGCATGTTTTTGATTCTTTCTTTAATCTTTCTTAATGAAACCATAATAACAAATCTGAAAGGATGAGCCAACGAAACAAAAACAAACAAAACCGAATATAGATACAAATTGGAAAATATATGATTGGGAGAAGAAAAAGTGGCCCGAAAAGATGTTAGAAATTCCACAACCACCAAAAAAACTCAGGATTTTGGGCAACAAACCGCCAGATGATTATTTTAGGTTATGCGTTGTTGGACCAAGAAAATATTCAGAATATGCTGAAAAAGCTTGTCGGCAAATTATAAGTGGGTTAGCAGGTTTACCAATTTCAATTATTTCTGGACTGGCTTTCGGTATTGATTCTATTGCTCACAAAACTGCTCTAGAAAACAATATCCATGCAATAGTTGTGCCAGGCTCAGGACTACATCAAAACGCCATATATCCCCAAACCCATCTTCACCTAGCGAAAGAGATACATGACAGTGGGGGTTGTCTGATTTCCGAATTCGCAGACGATTTTAGAGCAGTAAGCTGGGGTTTTCCCCAGCGAAACAGAATTATGGTCGGTTTATCAGACGCAACTCTCATAATTGAAGCGCCAGAAAAATCTGGGACAATGATAACCGCAAGAATGACGGTGGAATGCGGTCATGATTTATTAGTTGTTCCTGGTTCTATATTTAATTTAAATTCAGACGGATCAAACCACCTTATAAAAGACGGCGCGCATGTAATTTGTAATTCAGACGACTTAATTGATTTTATTGGTTTCCAACCAAAAAGTAAAAACATTGAAAATCTAAACCTATCGACAGATGAGAAAATCTTACTCAAAAAATTAGATACCCCGATTGATTTTGACACCTTATTGAAACAAAAAATTTTAGAGGTGGATCAACTAAATACAACAATTAGCTCATTAGAAATTAAAGATCTTATTCAGTTTGTGGATGGAAACATTTGCAAAAAATTTTAGATGGGTTAATAATATCTTGATTATGTTACATAAATTATTAATCGTAGAATCACCCGCAAAAGCGAAGACTATTGAAAAATATCTTGGTGAAGGCTTTGTAGTTTCTTCTTCTGTTGGTCACATTAGAGATTTGCCGAAGAGTAATAAAAAAGCTATTGATATTGAAGGAGGTTTTATCCCTACTTATGAAGTTAGTCCTGGTAAGCAAAAAATTATTACGGAGCTTAGGAAGCTGGCAAAAACTGCAGATGATGTTTATCTGGCGACTGACCCCGACCGCGAAGGCGAAGCAATTGCTTGGCACCTAAAAGAAGTTTTGAAATTAAAAAATGCAAAAAGAGTTAGTTTTAATGAAATTACAAAAGAAGTTGTTCAAGAGGCTATTAAAAATCCACGAAAAATAGATGAGGATTTGCGACAAGCTCAAGAGGCGCGGCGTGTCTTAGATCGTCTTGTTGGTTATGACCTTTCTGGTTTGATTTGGAAAAAAGTTCGCTATGGTCTTTCTGCTGGGCGGGTTCAATCCCCTGCTTTAAGAATAATTATGGAACGCGAACGTCAAATACGCGCTTTTAATCCCGAAAATTTTTGGGTGATTAGGGCTGATGTTAAAGCTGCTAAAAAAGAACAAATTCAAATAACCTGTGTTGAGGAACCGAGAGATGAAAAAGAAGTTAAGAGAATTATTGAGGTCGGAGAAAAAGGCATATGGAAAGTTGCTAATATAAAAGAAACAAAAGCCAAGCGAACTCCAAAACCCCCATTTACAACATCAACTCTTCAGCAGACAGCCAGTACGCGGCTTGGATTTTCTCCGTCAAATACAATGAGGATTGCTCAGCGACTTTATGAAGCTGGCCTTATTACATACATGAGAACGGACAGTACAAATCTTGGTGCAAATGCAATGAAACAAATTACATCAGTAATTTCGGACGAGTTTGGTAAAGAATTATTAGAAACACGAGTTTTCAAAACGAAGACAAAAAACGCTCAAGAAGCTCACGAAGCAATTCGCCCTTCTGATGTAAGCTTGAAAATTGCAGGTAAAGAAGCCGATCAGAAAAAACTTTATGAACTTATTCGCAACAGAACTATTGCTTCTCAAATGAAAGATTCTGAAGCTCTACGAACTAAAATTACAGTTGAAATTAACGATGGTGAAATTCCAAATTTTACTGTAAATGGACAAAGAGTTATTTTTGATGGTTGGTTATTAGCAGATCCAGCTGCAAAAGGTGAAGAAGTTAATCTCCCAGAAATAGCGAAGGATTTGCCACTAAAACTGAAAAAAATAGATAGTGAAGCTAAACAAACTCAGCCACCATCTAGATATACAGAGGCTGGACTTATTAAGGAACTAGAAAAAAGAGGGATTGGTCGCCCTTCCACTTTTGCTTCAACAATAAAAACTTTGCTAACTCGAGAATATGTAACAAAAGAAGGACGAACACTAACCCCAACCGATACTGGTGATGTTGTTTCAAGTTTTCTTGAAGAAAATTTTGCTAAATATATTAGTGATGATTTTACTGCCGAGATGGAAACCAACTTAGATAGTATCGCTAATGGAGAGAAAAAATATGTTCAAGTTTTGTCACATTTTTACAAACCTTTTCTTAAGGATGTTAAGTCAAAAGAAGACATCCCTAAATTAACGAATCTTGGCAGTGCTGATGAAAAATATAAATGCCCAAAATGCGGTGGAGATATGGTTATCAAGTTAGGGCGAGGTGGAAAATTTATTAGTTGTGCGAAGTTTCCAGATTGCGATGGCGCCTTAACGATTGATGGGCAAGAAATAAAACCTGACGAACCTATTGGAATTCATTCTGAAACCAAAGAGCCGATTTTTGTAAAGATTGGACGATATGGTCCTTATGTTCAACTTGGTGAAGGTGGTAAAGACGAAAAAGGTAAAAAAATTAAACCGCGGATGGCAAGCATACCTAAAGATAAAAATTTTGAGGAAGTTACTGTAGAAGATGCTGAAAAATACTTAAGTCTGCCAAAAATTCTTGGTAAGCATCCCGACTCAAACAAGAACGTGACCGCTAGTATTGGGCGTTTTGGACCCTATATTGTCCACGATGGTGATTTTCGCTCTCTTAAAACAGATGACGTCTACACCATAGAAATAGAACGAGCTTTAGAGATTTTGCGTGAACCAAAAAGAAGTCGTGGATGGAATAAGAAGAAAAAATAGAATCTAATTTTTACACCTTATGTAAAATTTTTATATAGAAAAGTTATCTAGGGAATAAGAATCTTCTGGTTCTGGAGCTGGTGTGGGTTCTTCATTTGGAATTTCTGTTTCAGATTTTGATTCTGAATTTTGTCCTTGTCTAGACTCATTAATGACAGCGACTATTTGATGTAACTCTTCTTTACTCATGTATTCAATTCTAATACGACCTCCTTCATTTTTAGGTTCAATGTGAACACGAGCTCCAAGTTTTTGACTAACAGACTCTTCCATTTTCATAATTTCAGGATTAAGAGAAAAACGATCTGCTTTACGAACTCGTTCCTGAGCAATTTGTCTAGAGATTTTTTCAGTATCACGAACTGTTAATTTTTTAAGCACAATTTCACGGTACAAAACATTCTGTTCCTCTGGATGATTTACCAACATCAAAAGTGACCGAGCATGACCTTCTGAAATTTTTCTACTAGCAACAGCTTCTAAAATTTCTTCAGGTAAAGACAAGATTCTAATTGAGTTTGAAACATATTCGCGACTCTTACCAATTTTTTTAGCAATCTGTTGATGTGTAAATTTAAACTTATCTGCAAGTTGGAAAAAGGCTCTAGAGCGATCAATCGGATTTAGATCTTCTCTCTGTAAGTTTTCTATAATCGCCAATTCTAACTTTGTTTTTTCATCATCTTGTTTGGAACGAATCAAAACTGGAACCTCTCTTAGGCCTGCAATTTTTGAAGCTCGCAAACGACGCTCCCCCGCAATAAGCTCATACGATGTTGTAAGTCCGCCATCTTCCTTAATAACTTCCATTCTGGTAACAACAAGAGGCTGAAGAATCCCATACATCCGAATTGAATTAGCTAGCTCGTTTAAAGATGCTATATTAAACTCCCTCCGTGGCTGAAACGGATTTGGAGTTATTTTATCAACGCCAATAAAGAAAACTGCATTATCTTGAAAAGCAGAATGTTCCCCTTCTATTATTTCCATGCCTTTTATTTTAACATTGATTTGAGAAGAAAAAAGAGCTAAACTGTGAGTTATTCGTATCCCAAGCCGGGGTGGCGGAATTGGTAGACGCGCACGACTCAAAATCGTGTGTCGCAAGGCATGAGGGTTCAAGTCCCTCTCCCGGCACCAAAATAGAACGAGTCGGCAAAATGCCGACTCGTTCTATTCTCGTCCAACTTTTTATAATTCACCGTTTAAAATAGGTTGAGGCTCTGCAAGAGCCGAACCACATATCCGCTGTTAGGCGAGGGTGAGCGTAGCACGAAGCGTAGCGGGGCGAGAGTGTAATGCCCCCTTGAGTTTCAAATGCGCGCGTTACTCTATTATTTTTGTTTCCATCCCTATAACCAATAATGCTTGGCTATCTGTTAAAGGAACGACCTTATATTGCGATTTTTTCTTAAACTTATCAATAATTGGTTTTTCTTCTTCACAATAATGAGGGGAAACAATAATCTCAGTTAAATTTAGTCCTGTTAAATCAGTTAAACCTACATCATTTTCATCAGGCTCTAATCCTGTACTTGCAGCACTTATGTCGGGATTAACCAAAATACTTCCGGCACTTACTCCTAAGTAAAGTTTATCAGTTTTTACAAATTCAAAAATTACTTTATCAAAACCAGTTTCTCTAACTTTTTTAAGCAAATAAAAAGTATTTCCACCACAAACATAAATAACATCAAAACCTTCGACATCTTGAAACGAAACATGTTTATCTAGATTTAAAGTTTTGATGTTATTCTCAGGAATACCTAAATCAAGAAGTTCTTTTTTTGATTTATCGACATATTTTAATTCTTCCTTACTTCTTGATGCGGTAGGAACAAATATAATTTTAACTTGAGAAATTGGTTTATCAATTATTTGTAAAAACTGATTTTTAATATTTTGGTTTGCAAGTCCTGTAGATGTAAGTAATAATTTTGTCATAATATAATAAATTTAACTGATACATATAAAAGTTTTGAAGTGCACATTTGAAATTTCGCCTAACGTTCCAGTATATCTGATGTTTGCATTTTTTCCATTTTAATAATTTTATTGAAAAATGCAAATATGGGAGAGCGAAGTGCAACGAGTGAAGTGCATATGCTGTGTTGTGCGAGGGTTATTTTTCCGTAGCGGAACGGAGGGAAAATAAAGTGCAACGACCCCGAAGCGTATTTTCCAATAATTTTTTCATTCTTTATTATTTTGTTGAAGAATTTTATCATTATTTGTAATTTTTATTTTTTCCGTTTTTCTTTTTCCAAGAGGGGTTAGGGGTGAATTGGAAAAAGGAAAACACCTTATTTTAATTTATTTTGTATTTCATTAATAAGATCTTTTAATAGTGGGAATTTAATATCAAAACTAGTTTTGGCTGGATTAAAATCATCAGATACTTTCTTTTTAAATTGATCTAAAATTTCATTTTTAAATTTATCTTGTTGTTGTAAAAATATTTTTATTTGTTCTAAAAAAGGAGGGGTTTCTAACAAGCTAAGACTACAACTATTTTTTTTAAATTCAGATTTATAAAATTCCTTAAATTTACTTTCAACAAAAGCTTTTCCTAATACATCTTCAATAGTACCATCATTTATAATATCTCCAACAAGATCTCTTATTGTAAAGACATTTATCTCACTATAAACACCTCCTATTTTAAGAATTTTGGTTTTATATCCTTTGCCATCTTTATCATCATCAACTATTATTAAAACCTTAATATCATCATGATTTAATTTAGAGGCAGTTTGGACAATGTTGCTTCCTGTTCCATTTGTAATTCCATATTTATAATCTTTAATTTTAAAAGCTTTTTGTAAAATAATCTTATCAGAAGCTCCTTCGACTAAAATTCTGTGTGGATTTAATAAATCTTTATATACATTTATTCCAAAAGCCTCATCTAAAACTTCATCATCTCTGATATCTTCTTCGTTTTTTATTTCTTTTTTTCCTGTTAAAGCAGAATTATTTTTTTTAATGATTATATTTCTTTCTTTATTTTTTCTATCTACCAAAAATGGAGAATGTGTAGAAACAAATAAATAATTATTTTTACCTATTTCTAATAATTCCTCACGAAGATCTCTTATTCCTGATGGGTGTAGATGTGCTTCTGGTTCATCGATAAGAATTAGCTTATTTGTTTTTCCTAATTTTTTTGCCTCTATCGATAAAGATAATATAAGAGATATAAATTGTTTAAACCCCTCGCTTCTCACACTCATTTGATGAAAAGTATTTTCATTATTTACCCCATCATCTTTAATTGAGACATTACATTTATTACTATCAGTAATTTCAATATCTATATTTATCTTATGTTTCCAAATTTTCTTTACATAACTTGTTGTTTTTTTAGAAAGAGTACTTGCAAGACCTCTTCTTAATGAGATATTTGACATATCTTCAATTTTCGTTTTTATTTCTTCACTTTTTGTGATTCCAGCCAAAGCAAAAATATTTTTAAGTGGAATATTTGAATTTACGTCATCTTTAAATGTGTTTAAATCAACTTCTGATATTAGGTATTTATCCGATGATTTCCAAAATGAAACACTTGGTTCATATTTTTTTATTAAACTTTCAATTTCATCTTCAAAATATTTTTTAAATAATTCTTCTGTTAATTCTTCATAAGTTTCTTCTTCATCATTTTTTGTACTTAATTCAAAAGAATTTATTGTTTTTACTTGTCCATTAATAGTTTCAGTTTTTGTGATTTTTTTAATAAAAAGATTTTTGGTTAAATTTTTGATTTCAAATTTAATACTTTCTGAAAAAGTTGTTTCAGTTTTTTCTAAATAAACATTTTTTACAATATTATTGATCTCAAAATCCAAAATATTCCCATTTTCTATACTATCTTTAATTTCTTTTAAATATGTGTTTTGATTTTCAAAATCTAAATAAAACCACAAGTCTATTGGATTATTTTTATTATCTTTTTGATTATGTATTATATTATAATCAAATTCTTCTTCGGGGGTGTGTAAAAAAGATATGGCTTCCAATATGTTACTTTTTCCAGATTCATTTATTCCAAGCAACATAGTTGCATAACTATTTCCATATTTTTTAATATCAAATTCTATTTTCCCTATAGATTTGAAGTGTTCGATTATAATTTTCGTAATTTTCATATTTTATTAGTAATTAACTAAATTATCTTTCAAAACAAGCTCTTTTTCTGTTTCAAAGTTTGGAATCAACTTTTTCGTTGTTTTTAATGGTGTTCTTTTAATCTTTATTTTTTGTTCTTCAAAATATTCATAGTTTGAATCAATATTAAATAAACTTGTAGGAATATTTTCTAATCTTTCTTGAACAACTTTTATTGCTTCTTCTGACTGATCAATTCCTATCCAGTTTCTCCCTAACTCTTGACTTGCTTGTAGTGTTGTTCCTGAACCACAAAAACAATCTAAAACAATACTATCTTTATTTGAAGAAGCTAAAACAATGTCTTTCAATAAATCAAGATTTTTTTCAGTTGGATAAGTAGGATATTGTAAATCTTTATAATTCCAAATATCTTGTTTTTTCTTTCCGTCTTTTTCATCTGCAAAAATTATTTTTCTTGGATTCCCATTTTTTGACCATTCAATTAAGCCTTGTTTATCCCATTCTTCTAAAATTTTTGGATCAGTTCTCCAATGTCTTCCTTTTGGTGGAAGTTGTCCTTTCCATTCTTTTCCAGTCGGACCATTTTTTGTTTCTCCTGGTGCATGTAAAGGAATTGTTGTGTATCTACGACCTTTTGAATCTACTTTCTTAAAAAGTCTTTCAAAGTCTTCTTTTGTTAATTCTTCTTTTGGGTCATTCCAAATTGGATTTTTAGTTTTTGAATAAAAAAGTATTAAATCTTTAATATTTCCATAAGCTTTTCTTTTGAAATTTTTAGGATTACATTTTATACGAGTAATATCATTTTTAAAGTTTTCTATTCCAAAAACTTCGTCCATTATTATTTTTACATAATGTCCAATTTTATAATCAATATGTAAATAAATTGAACCTTGATCTGATAATAATTCTCTTAATAAAATCAGTCTTTCTCTTAAAAATTCTAAAAACTCACTTCCAACAAGTTCATCTTTGTAAGCTATTTTATCATTTTTACTATTACTAATTGTACTTACTCTTTCGTCTCCAATTGTAAAATGATTGTTTGTTGCAAAGGGAGGATCAATATAAATAAGGTCAATTCCCCCTTTTAATTTAAAGTCTTCCAATAAAGTTTTTAATACTTTTAAATTATCTCCTTTGATAAGTTTATTTTTTCCACCACCAAAAATAGAATCTAAATTTAATTTATTGGTTTCCAATAAAATTTGATTTTCTGTTCTTTTGTTTAGATATTGTAAAATCATAATAAATTAAATTTGATATAAAAATTCTCTTAAAACTAAAGCACTCATAATATTCTGGTCTTTATAAGTTTCAGTTACACTTTTATACATCTTGTTTTTTCCAGGTATATAAAGTACTCCATCTAAAATAGCTATTGTGATAGCATCAACTTTTGTTGTTGCAGTACTTATTGCATCA
>Ga0256845_1001389_pt1 | contig 19574 bp, 11 predicted proteins | sample RiftiametaG_FD_189101 | JGI IMG/M metagenome (GOLD analysis project Ga0256845, IMG submission 189101) | Tube worm associated microbial communities from hydrothermal vent at the East Pacific Rise, Pacific Ocean - Riftia | ecosystem: Host-associated > Annelida > Integument > Unclassified ...
TGCAAATAATTAGTATCAGTTCCATTCGGAACATTAGCCACTAAAGTGTATTCCCCTCCCAAAGAGTCTTTCCGGTAAATATTAAATTGTAAAATATCATCGGCACAACCAGGATTTTGAATAGTCCAAAATAGCCTGTTCTCTTGAGCTGCGCAATTTACCTCAACACACAAACTTGGCGGACAAGGAATAATATTATCTATCGGCTCAGCACAATTTTCTTGTGAAAAGTTTTCAATAGGAGATATCGTTCCTGGTAATGAATACGTACCAATACTTTGTATTTTATAACAATACATTTTTAAGTTGGCCAACCCAGTATCGATATATGTCTGATTTGAAGTAATGTTTAATGAATCAAAATTAAATGTAACTGGATTTTGTCTGTAGATAATATATTGCGAATTAGCCCAAGGAACAGATTCTCCCCAACTTAATGTTATTTGATTATCTGATGGAGTAAGGTTTAAATATACCGAAGATGCCACTGTAGATTTCCCCATAAACTCTCTTGCTCCAGCAGTAAGGTTATAAATATCTATTCTATAATAATGTTCAAAATCAGTTGTGTTCAATAAGGTGTCCGTATAACTTGTATCGTTTATACTTCCTGTAGAATCAATTAACACTAAATTATTGGTGCTTTGCTCTCCTCTATAAACCAAATAACGATAAGGCCCTGGAAACTGAACAATACTGTGTTCTGTTGGTTTAGACCATTCAACATAGATTGACCCTGCTGTTTGGTCTGTTGTATCTACATTAACACGCGTAATTACAGCCACATCCTTTACCAAATGGTCACATACTTCATCTGAAGCTATACTTTCTGCTCCATCAGGAAAACAAGCTACAACTCGATAACAATATTCTTCCCCAATAACTAACCCCTGTCCGTTATTATCATCACTATAAGTTGTACTGGTTAAAGAGTTAGTAGTTCCTATTAATTGAAATCCAGAAGATGCCGGAACTCCGGTTTCACAAACGCCTGGAGACCAACCGGAAACACCCAGTTTACGGTAAATTTTATAGTTGGTTATTGGGGAACAAATACTTTGATCCCAATTTAACGTTATTGTATTCGCTTGTACAGCTGTGGTTAAATTCTCCGGTTTTGGAGCAATTACCAAAATTCGAGTAGTATGAAAATCAGACAAATTATAAGGTCCTGCATCAATTGCTTTTATAGAAACAGCATAAGGACTTTTTCTTACATGGCGACATTCTGATTCCCAATAAAAATTAGCTGTTGTTGAGATTGATGGTGCTGATGTTTGCTGAAATATTGCAGGGTTAGCTACTAAATATGGAATACCTGTCGATGTTAATGTTACTGCGTAATTCTTACTCCCTGTTGCCGTATAATCAATACTAAGCGTATCTCCAGCAATTATACAGGTATCTGAAACCCCAACAATACTTGGTGGTGGATCACATCCAGCAACAACGGTAATTTGCATATCTCTTAAAATACTACCTATTTTATTTCCATTTCTAAACTCTTCTATTAAAATAGCCACATTATACTCTCCAGGATTCCCAGGAAAATCCCAAATTAAATCTCCTGTAACAGGATCTATCGTAATAGAATTGGATGCTTGCGGAAATTGATAGTTTGGAATAGGAGCTCCATTTTCTCTAAGACTCGGACTCAACGTATAATACAAACTATCCCCATCAATATCTATCGCCCCAGGATTATGAATATATATAAAACCCGCGCAGGCATTATCTATTGGTGGATTTAATAATATTGGAGAGTTATTCACCCCTAAAAAAGGATTGATATACAACTCTGTTTGTAAGTAAAAAATGACGTTAATAGAGTTCGGAATGTTCATACTTCCCGCATTTCTATTCGGATCTTCTACCCTTATAACATATGGTGAAGGAGATGCTCCAGGATAGGTGTGTTTTGCGATGTATATGTTTTTTTCAATGTCGTTTCCTAAGGATATTTGGCTAACCCGCTCAATTGAATCTAGCGATGTTCCATCACCCCAAAAGATACCCAAATTTGGTCGTTCTGCAGTACTCGATTCCTTAACGTAAGTTATAACCGTAATTTCATACGTTAATCCCGAAACATGAGTAAAAAGAATCTCTCCCGCACGGTTATGAGTCGCAAAAACATTTGCTGAAACGCAAATTAGTAATATGATTATGAGATTCTTTAGCATAATAGAACCAATAAAGTTACTGTTTTTTTATATACCGATAACTACCGTTAATAAAGTGAAATCCACTAATAATTAATTACTTGTTGTACCATGTCTTTCGGAAGCGCTCTTTCCTCATATTCTTGCGTTCGTAATTGTGGTTCAAAACCTGCTTTTTTAATAGACTCCTGAATCCCATCAGCAGTAAAACGATGAGGCGCACCAGCTGCAGACACCACATTTTCTTCAATCATTATTGATCCAAAATCATTTGCTCCTGCATGTAAACAAGTTTGTGCTGTTTTTTCTCCAACAGTTAACCAAGAAGCTTGAATGTTTATCACATTTGGCAACATAATTCTACTCAATGCAATCATCCTAATGTACTCATCATCAGTTACATTATTTGACACTCCTTTTACTCTTTTTAGTAATGTTCCATCATCCATAAATGGCCAAGGAATAAACGCCAAAAACCCTTTAGCGTCAGTTAGTTTTTCACTTTGAACTTGTCTAATGTCGACTAAGTGTTCAAACCGTTCCGAAACAGTTTCAATATGCCCAAACATCATTGTTGCTGAGGTTGTAATATTTAATTTATGAGCTGCTCTCATCACATCTAACCACTCTCTACCAGAACATTTTCCTTTAGAAATTAACCTTCTAACTCTATCATTTAATATTTCAGCCCCTGCTCCAGGTAAAGAGTCTAAACCAGCTTCTTTCAACGCAACTAATACGTCTGTGTGAGAAATTCCTTCCAACTTCGCAATGTGAGCTATTTCTGGCGGTCCTAAAACGTGTAATTTTATATCAGGAAACATTTCTTTAATTCCCTTGAATGTTTCGCAATAATATTTTAATCCTAAATCTGGATGATGCCCACCCTGAAGTAATAATTGATTCCCTCCGTACTTAATTGTTTCCTCAATCTTGATTTTATATTCGTCCATTGACGTAACATAAGCTTCCGCATGACCAGGGATTCTAAAGAAATTACAAAACTTACAATTCGCAATACAAACGTTAGTAGTATTTAAGTTTCTATCAATTATCCAAGTAACTTTATTATGCTTTTTTACTTGCTTTTTCAATTCATTTCCAACAAACATTAACTCTGCTGTAGATGCGTTGTGGAACAAAAACTCTCCTTCTTCCGCACTTAAAAATTCCTTGTTTAAAGCTCTTTTCAATAATGTGTCTATCTGCATTCTGAATATTTATATTATGCTTAAATTCGCTTTTTCAAAAATACTACAAAAAACTACCATGGATATAAAAAAAGCGAGCAAATTAGGAGCTAACGATAATGTAGCTTATTTAATTACTTCTGATAAAGATTTATCAGCCAAAGGTTTTTCTAAAGCAGAGATAACATACATCAAAAAAGAAATAAAAGCGGAACAAAAACAAATCACAATTAACCGTTTAACCAGTATTGTTTATATTATTGTTTTAGATAAAAACACAGACTATAAAGCTGCGGAAAAAGCTAGAATTGCTGGACATAAATTAACCACTACTGTTAACGAAGCTAAAATGAAAGCTATTTCAATTGTCTCTGATTTAGCAGTAACTGCTGCTTTTTTAGAAGGAATAGCATTATCTAACTACCAGTTTTTAAAATATTTTTCTGAAAAGAAAACGAACACATTAAAATCAGTTAAAGTGGTTGGAGCAATTAAGCCTGCTGAGCTAGTAGAAATGCAAAACACGGTTAACGCAACCAATTATGCGAAAGATTTAGTAAACGAGCCACAATCTTATCAAACAGCAACTCAACTAAGTAAAGATATTAAAACACTAGGAAAAGAAGCAGGGTTTACTGTTGAAGTTTTCAATAAAAAGAAAATTGAAAGTTTAAAAATGGGTGGTTTATTAGCTGTAAATCAAGGAAGTATTGAACCACCAACATTTTCTATTTTAGAATGGAAACCGAAAAATGCTAAAAATAAAAAACCAATTATTTTAGTAGGAAAAGGTGTTGTTTATGATACTGGAGGATTAAGCCTAAAACCAACCGCAAAATCTATGGATTTTATGAAGTGTGATATGGGTGGAGCTGCTGCTGTTATTGGCGGTCTTTACGCTATTGCAAAAAACAAACTACCTTACCATGTTATTGGTTTAGTTCCTGCAACAGATAACCGACCAAGTGGAAATGCTTACGCTCCGGGAGATGTAATTACAATGCACAACAAAAAAACGGTTGAAGTCTTGAATACTGATGCTGAAGGACGTTTAATTTTAGCTGACGCATTAAGTTATGCTCAAAAATATAAGCCAGAATTAGTGTTGGATATTGCAACATTAACCGGTGCTGCTGCTGCTGCAATCGGACACTATGGTGTTGTTGGAATGGGTAATATGGAAGAAAAAACCATGAACAAACTAAAAGAAAGTGGAAATAATGTATTCGAAAGAATTGCTGAATTTCCTTTTGGGATGAGTATAACGAACAACTAAAATCACCAATAGCAGATTTTACTAACCTTGGAACTGGTTCTGGAGGATCTATTACTGCTGGTAAATTTTTAGAAAACTTCACTAACTATCCATACATCCATTTAGATATTGCTGGACCTGCATTTCTGCATACACCAGTAAATTACTTGTCTAAAGGAGGAACGGGTGTTGGAGTTCGTTTGTTTTATGACTTTATAAAAAATTATTAATCTATCTCGTCATTGCGAAGAACGAAGTAATCTTTTAATTGTGAGATTGCTTCGTTCCTCGCAATAACGTAGTTTCATAGTATAAAAAATGACAAAAATAAAATTAGGAATTAGCGTTGGAGATATTAACGGTATCGGAATGGAGGTTATTATTAAAACCTTTAAAGACAACCGAATGCTTGATGTTTGTACTCCAATCGTTTATGGTTCTTCAAAAGTTTCTACGTTTCACAGAAAAGCATTACATGTTAATGATTTTAGCTTTAACATCATCAAATCTGCTAAAGAGGCAAATCTTAAAAAGCCAAATATCATAAACTGTTGGCAAGAAGATATTGAAATAGCTTTAGGACAATCGAACACAGATGGTGGAAAATATGCCTTTGCTTCTTTAGAAGCTGCAACAGCTGATTTAGAAAAAGGAAATATTGATGTTTTAGTTACTGCTCCAATAAATAAAGATAACATTCAATCAGACGAGTTTAATTTCCCTGGTCACACAGAGTATTTAACCGATAAATTTGAAGGAGATTCCTTAATGTTAATGGTTAATGACTCCATTAAAATTGGCGTTGCAACCAACCATATTCCATTAAGTAAAGTGGCTAACACATTAACTGCAGATACTATTTTTAGTAAGCTCAAAATTTTAAACAAGTCTTTAATTCAAGATTTTTGTATTACTAGTCCACGAATTGCAGTTTTAGGGTTAAACCCTCATGCTGGCGATAATGGTTTGTTAGGGAAAGAAGAAGAAGATGTTATTATTCCTGCTATTGATAATGCTAAAAGTATTGGAATAAACACTTTTGGACCTTATCCTGCTGATGGGTTTTTTGGTTCTGGAAACTATAAAAAATTCGATGCTATTTTAGCCATGTATCACGATCAAGGTTTAATTCCTTTCAAATCCCTTTCTTTTGGTGAGGGAACCAATTTTACCGCAGGATTAAACATCATAAGAACTTCCCCAGATCATGGTGTTGCTTATGAAATTGCTGGACAAAATAAAGCTGAAGAAGGTTCGTTTAGACAAGCAGTATACACAGCCTGTGATATTCATAAAAACAGAATGTTTGTTGCTGAAATAAATGAGAGTCCGTTGAAGATATCAAAAAAGTAACATACTAAGTAAGTGAGTTTAACCTCCAATATTCAGCATATATTTTCTAACACGCGAGGATGGCTTATTCTTTGTCTGTCGAGTATTGCTATTGGGTTGTCCCTCTCAAAACCACTAGTTTCATTAGGGTTAACAGGAATGTTTCTTGTTTGGGTTATTGATGGAAATATTTCTGAAAAAATAAAAGCATTTTACAATAACCAAACAGCCTTAATAATTAGTTCTATATATCTAATTTCATTACTGGGTTTATTTCATACCAGTAATTTTGATTTTGCTTTTGATGACCTAAGAAGGAAATTTTCCATTTTTGGCCTCCCTTTTTTAATTTCAGGGTTTGCGCCTATAACTAAAAAAGAACTTAATTTTTTATTTCATATCTTTATTGTTGGGGTTGTTGTTGCAACGCTCTGGTCGTTATTTATTTATCTTGGAGGGCTTAATATTACTATTGTGGAAACTCGAGCCTTTTCGCGCTTTAATTCTCACATTCGTTTTGGTTTAGAAATAACACTAGCAGCATTTTTATCACTTTATTTTTTCAAAAAAGAAACCTCTTTTAAAGTGAAAATTTTATGGGTGGCAACCTTTTTATGGATGATTATCTCTCTTTTTCTTTTTAATCTATTTACTGGTGCTGCTGTTTTCGGGTTTACTTGTCTTTTGTTAGTTTTTCTTTATGGTATTTTTTCTAAAAACAAACTAAAGAAAAGAATTACTCTCTTCGTTTTTATTGGACTCATTATTTGCGGATTTTTCTTTATTAAAAAGTCTTTTGACAACTTCTATTCTGACAATAATACTATATCCTTAAAAGAAATTCCTTATTCAAAAGAAGGAGGGAAATACCAAAACACAACAGACCCGGCACAACTTTTTTCTAAAGAAAACGGATACTACATTAATAGAAACATCGTTTGGAACGAGTTTTCTGATGCATGGAACAAACGAAGTGATCTCGATTTTAACGGAAAAGATTTAAAAGGACAAAATTTAAAAGAAACACTAATTAGGTTTATCACCTCTAAAGGGCAAAGAAAAGATAAAGAAGCCATTGATAATTTATCAGAAAAAGAAATTATAGCAGTTGAACATGGAGTTCCAAACTATAAGCATCTCAAAATGAACAACTATAACTTGCGCATTTATAAAATAATTTGGGAATATGACGCTTATGCAAAATCTAAAGGGCAACACATTAATGGTCATTCGATATTAATGCGTTGGACATATTGGAAAACAGCTATAAACATCATAAAACAACATATTTTTGTTGGTGTAGGCACTGGAGATGTACAAGATGCTTTTAATTTGCAATATGAAAGAGAGAATTCTCCTTTATTAAAAGAAAACAGATTGCGTAGTCACAACCAATACCTTTCTTACTGGGTTGCTTTTGGTGTTATTGGATTGCTTTACTTTTTATTTTGTTTGTTTTACCCACTTATTAGCAAGCAATTATATCGAAACTACATTTATATTGCCTTTTTCAGTATCTTCCTCTTATCAATGCTTACTGAAGACACTCTTGAAACGCAAGTAGGAGCTTCCTTTTTTGTCTTTTTTAATACCCTTTTTGTTCTAAGTTTAAATCAAAAAGAAGATTAATCTTATGCTTATTTACACACAAATATTATATATCCTCACATGAGTTTTATAGTTTTTTTGGAGGAGAAATTAAAAGTTTACTCGTTATATTTTTATTTAACGATATTCATTAACGTGGTCTTTATATTGTTTTCCATTTCTTTGTTAAATGAAGAAAGTATGCATGTTTTCATTAATTCAGACACACTCTATTTACCTTCAATTTACCAAGACATAACAGAGTTTGGGCACAGCTTTAGTGGTTGGAACTTGAATCCTGCCCCAAATTTTTTTCCTGACATGCTGCTCTACGCTACTATTGCCATGTTTAGCAATAATTTTATTGTCTCTACTATTGTTTTTGCCATCATTCAGTATCTCCTTATTGTATTTTTAGCTAGTCATATTTTAAAAGTGTCTATGCCTCAAAAAGAAAGACATTATACACTTGCTATTGGTAATATTTTATTAGCATTAATCCCTCTAAGTACATACTTTGCTAACGATTTTCACTTTTCATTTCACCTATTAAGCAACGCTTATCATAACGGGGCTTTTATTAATGCATTAATTGCTCTTAACTTTTTTATCCGAATAATCAAGAAGAGGTCTCCTCTTCACTTAACCTTGCTTTTACTTACTGCTTTTATTGGAATTATTTCTGATCGATTCTTTATTTTTTATTTTATTATTCCTTCACTTGGTGTTGCTATTTTTAACCTTTTAGATAAGAAAAATAGAAAAAATACACTTATTTACCTTGGAGCAATAACACTCATAACAATAACTTCAATTACAACATTTAACCTTTTAAAGGCTTTTAAAATAATAGTTGTTTTTAGTAGAACATTAGAGCTAACTCCTCAAATCATTATAGATGCATGGACTATTTTTGCTGAACAATTTTCTTATTATTTAGGTGCGTTTGATAGTAGAAGTTTTGCTTTATATTTTACAGCTTTTTCTGTTGCCCTGCTAGGAAGGTATATATACAAGCGATTTAAAAATAAAACACTAAAAACTCTCGACTCTAAATTTTCGATTATTCTGTTTTTATTTTGTTTTATCCTCCTTGTATTATTTATCCCTGTATTGTTAGGGGTTTACACAGGTTGGGATACTATTCGATATAATTTTCAAACCATTATTATTGGCTTATTATTTATTGGCGTAACCATTAATTACTCTTCTCCCAAAACAAAAAAAGGTGTCACTTTTATTTTACTTCCCTCATTTTTAATCGTGCTTGTTTTTAGTTGTTCTATCTTACTTTCTAAACCATTTTATACAGGCTTAAGTCGTGTAGTTAATTTTTATCCCGAAAAAGTTAAAACCATTGATAACATTGCCAAACAACACAAGCTACAATTTGGGATGGCTCCTTACTGGACTGCAAAATACACTATGATGTTATCGAAAGAAAATGTAAGGGCTCACACTTGTTTCACAGCAATGACCCCTTGGTATCACGCATGTAATGAAAACTGGTTTTACTTTAACCCTTATACTAAAGACTCTGTTAATTTCACCTTTGTAGTTATAGAGAATCTTGAACATGAGGAGAATTTTAAGAAAATCCTAGGAAATCCTTTAGAAATTATCGACACCAATGATGTGAAAATTTACATTACCAAACCTTTTAGATACAACCCTATAACTTACCAGCCTTACTACGTCAATAACTAAACCTTTTCTTTCTTTTTAATAATATAGATTGGTCGGCTCCGTGTTTCTTTTATTAGCTTTTCAAAGTAAATTGAAATAATTGTTATGATAATAAATAGCAATGAAAATGAAAATGCCATAAACAATACAATTGTTGTATAACCTGTTGGTGGTGTTTCTCCAAAAAGAAACATATACAAACTATAACAACCAAAAATGGTAGTAAACCCAACAAAAAATAATGAGATTACTATACTCAGTCTTAATGGAGTATTAGAGAACGAAAAGACAGCATTTAACGCATGTTTTACCAATGCATAATAACTATAGTTGCTTTCACCATAAATTCTTGAAGGAGCGTTAAAAGACAGAATTTGCTTATTAAAACCTACATTTTGTATGAACCCTCGGATAAACCTTGTTTTTTCTCTATAATTATCTTGTAAAACCTGCCCCACCTGCTTAGAAATAGCAAAAAAATCGGTTGACCCACTCTCAAAATGATGTGAAGACATTATATTAATTACACGATAAAACCCTTTCGTTAATATTCTTTTTAAAAGACTATAATCTTCCTCTGTAGTCCTTTTCATCAAGATAACATCAGCTCCTTCCTCAAAAGACTTTAATATGCTACTAATATCTTTTGGAGGGTGTTGTCCATCTCCATCCATACAAATAATTAGTTCGCCATTTGAATTATCTATTCCTGCAATCATTGCTGCTTCGTGTCCAAAATTTTTAGAAAAAGTAATTATTGTGCTTTCTATTTGAGGGACTCTTTGTTCATTTATAGCTTTATTTATAACAGTTCCTGTAGCATCTGAACTACCATCATTCACCCAAATTATTTCAAACTTATATTCTTTTATTTCTTCTAAAGATTTTAATAATAAATTATAAAAATGCAACAAGCCAGCTTCTTCATTATAGAGCGAAACAACTATTGTAATTAATTTTTTATTTTCCTGCATAATTTTATTTATTTAAAAACACTCTCATTGTACTCGTCTAAACCCTTCACTGCCTTTTCATAATCTGGAGACTGAATCATATCATCGATTCCTTCAGGGTAACCTAGGCTAGTAAAGTTAGACCAATAAGATTCTTTAGTCATTCCATCCCAGTGTAAACATGTTTTGGTTTGTTGTGTTTGAAATAGATTAAGCGCTGTTGCTAATACAATAATAAAGATAGATAAGTACCTGAGTAAATGATGTTTTTGTTCTAACCAAGTATAAAATGTAGCTAAAGGAATTGCCATTAAAGCATAAGACTCAATCATTGGTCGACTACCAAAACTACCCCCATACCACCAACACCACCAGCTATAGGCAACATAAATATTTAATCCTGTAAAAATCAATATAGGTATTGCCCATTCTTTTTTAAGTTTAAATAAAAAACCTATTCCCAGTAAAGCAAAAGCCATTATTGGCGTGTATAACAACCAACCCTTTCTATAACTAAATAGTCCATCTAAAATATGTGGATTATTAAAATAAAAACGTTCTTCTCCGTAAGAAAAATAGAAATAATGACCTGTTGCATATTTCCAGTATATTATCTGAGGAACCCATGCCAAACTTGCAGTAACTATAATTAAAATAATTTGAGTTTTATATTTCCACAACAATGCAACTTTAGCTTTTAAGCTTACCAAACCAACAACTTCAAACAATATAAAAACTATTGCTAAAAGCGCATTTGTAGGTCTTATTATCGTAATTAACCCTATAATACTACCTAAAAACAATGCTGTTTGCCAGTTTTTAAATTTGTGCCATTTTATGGTATGATAAATAAAAAGCACAAACAAACAGAAGCTATATGCATGCGACATTGTTGCTGATATTGTTGTATAATAAAACAAGTTTGTTGCTAATATCACCGAAAAGAGGGTAAGCGTTGTAACTCCATCACTAAAATAAAAAAGTAAAATTTTTCGCAAATAAAACAAGGCTAAAAACACATAGAACCAAATTCCTATACATAGAAACAAAGCGTATGGCTCTGAGTAGCCATAAGTTGTAAAACCTGTAAGGCTTGCTGTTAAATGCCCTAAAAAAAAGAATGGAGAGAACATATAAGAAAGTCCTATAGATGTTTTAGGTAGTTTTACGCCTGTTTCTTTATTCGCCTCTACCCAAATATTACCATCAAAATCGACAGGTAAATCATTTACAAAACTAAACGACAAATCATTAAAAATAAATGCTGCAGGCAAGTACTCATAATAGACAATACCATCATTAACAATAACATTATCTCTTTGCCATTGTTTCGTGTTTAAGATAACATAAAGTAAAATAAACCCTAAAACGAGCACTGCATAATAAGAAATTCTATTTTGTTTAATAAGGTTTTTAAACTTCTTAAAAAACAATAACATTAGTCCTATAAAAACTAAAAGCTGAACAACAAAAGGAAGCTTATGCACCTCTTTAAGGGAAAACCAAGACGCGGGATACTTTATTTTCTTTTTTATTTTAAAGTTTATTGGTGATTGTTGATGTGAAACAAAAAGTTGTTGTTGATCGTTAACAACCACACTACCTCCTGTAAGTGTTTGTATTTGGTAAAACCCGTTATAAGGCGTTAGTATAAACGTTTCTGTATAGCCTGCATGTTGTGCATTCCCAATCAAAATAGAATCGGAATTATTATAACTAATAAAATGTCCTAGCGATGTTTTTATATAAACCTGGTTTTCTTTAGTTTTTATAATTTTAAATGTTTCCCACTCATAAGCAGCATTCCCATCAGAGAATAAAACATTTGCTTTATCTCTATTTTCAGTAACAAACTTTCCGTCATTTAATTGAAGACTAACGGTTTTGTTAGTGGATAAAAAAAAATTATCAACGTTTTTACATGAAAACAGAGATAAAACACCTAAAAAGATGAGTACAACTATTTTTAGTTTATTTAAAAAAAATTTATTTAAGTCTAAATAAGCCATATTTTAAAATAGTCCTCATTATTCTAAACCCATCAAAATTTCGAAGCTTTTTCCCCTCTCCTAAATTTCTTGGAGTATAATTTACTGGCACTTCTGCAATCCAATTCTTTCTAAGTCGAGCACATTTTATTATTAATTCTGCCTCAAAACCAAAACGGTTTTCATTTAGATTTAACTTATCAAACAGTTCTTTTGATATTAGTTTATATCCACAAGCCATATCTGTTAGGTGAACATTGATAAGTAACGATGTAATAAGTGTGAAAATTTTATTAGCAAAATAACGCTTAAATGCTGCCTGTGTTCTTATTACACCAGGTAAATATCTCGAACCATTTACAAAAGGAATGTTAAGGTTTTTTGCAGCCTCTATCATTACAGGAATGTCTTTAGGGCTCAATTCCATATCTGCATCCTGAATTAAAATATAACCCCCTTTAGCCATTGCAACACCTGTTTTCACTGCCGCTCCTTTTCCTTTATTTTTATCGTGTTTTTCCAATCGAATTTGCAGCTTTCCTTTTACCCATTCTTCTACGTTTTTAAAAGAACTATCAGTAGAAGCATCATCCACAATAATAACTTCAACCATTTGAACAAACGAGGGGTACTGAATTTTTTCTAACTCTTGAAGTAATTCTATAATTAGTTTCTCTTCGTTATAAAGGGGTATTATTACACTTAAATTCATTACTTAACTCAAATTTCAACTAATTATTAAAACAAATATCGTTAATCCTAAATGAAATTTGTTTGTTTTACTTATTAATATAGTCCCTTCCAATTATTCCTTTATTTTCACTTGCTCTAACTTTTCTTCTTTTACTGTGTTTACCAAATACGCTGCATCTATTTGTATCATTTCCTCCAAAGAAATATCTCTCTCTTTCGCTTTCTTTTTTTCTTTCGCTTTCCACTCAAAATTATACCTGATTTGAGATTTATAAAAATTCTCTCCTCGCTTTAATCTATTGGTTAACAAATAATTTGTACTAATTGGGATACTAAAAAAATGAGTATCCAACCTTGTTGTATTAAGTAAATGTTGCTGCCATGGTGCCGACAATAGTTGTCCTTCATTTGAGGATGTATCAACTACCTCATTAAACCCTGGCACATAACAAACTACTCCGTTTTCTTTGCTTTCAAGAGAAGAAACCAATAATACTTCTGATGGTAGAGCCCAAGCTACCCAGCCATATCCCCAAGAAAAATCATCTGGATGAATAATATATTTTCTACTCTTAAACGCTCTCCCTTTTTGAGCGATCATACGAATATACGCAACCCTTTTTGTTAGTATTCGATGCGAAGCGTAGATCCGATGAGAACTATATAATAATATTGGGAGAATAATAACAAATATGTATTTACGATTTACTTCCTTCTCCCAAACAGTATTCATCAAAAAAGCCAAAAACAACCCAAACATAATATAATATTGTTGATACATATTGGGTGCTTCTCCTTTGTAATAAGTGATTGCTATCAAAACAAAATAGGCGATTGGATAACATATAAATAATGCTAATAATAAAAAATTCTTTTTAGACCAAAGGAGAAAAAGGCAGATCAATCCTATCAAAAAAGGAATTACTAACTCTGTTTTTAAATGAAAATAAAAATATTTAACACTTGGCAAATCAAAAAATCGAGGTATTTCTTGAATAAAAATAGCTAACCCTGGTATTTTTTTTCCCTCATAACTATCGCCAGATAGCAGCATCATTTTTATTCCGAAAAAAAGAAGTGTAAACAAGAATAAAGTTAAAAGCTCTTTATTTTTATAATCTTGATGTTTAAAATAAGTAACTATGATAACAAAAAGGATCCCTATTACTAATAACTGATGAAAAAAGTAAAGAGAGGTTATTAAAACAAACGAAAGCACAAATACCAATGTCTTTCTTTTTACTTCCGCTATAAACAAATACTCTAGCATTGCTGATAAAAGAACAACTAACGCTAAACCTTGTGAGAATTCTGAAATGGAAAAATAAAACGTATTGCGATAGGTTAAACACAGCGTTAATAAATATACCAACCCTATTCTTTTACTTTTAAGTGGTAATGTTATTATTAAAAATCCTAAGTAGGATAATAAAATTAATCCAACAGAATAAACCTTTAGGTATGTTGCTAAAGAGCAACCCATTTTAAGAAATAATAGCGGAAGGACTTGAGAAAAAACAGATCCCCAACGACCTAAAGGAGTAAAAAATGTTTTGGTTTGTATTACTTCGAGTGAGAATGCCGCAGAATCAACCCAAAGCATTCGCTCTTTAAAAAAAACAAGAGCCAAAATGCCGTAAAAAATAAAAAAAATAAGCCCTAGAATCTGAATATTGCCACCTATTGTCTTGTTTATTTTAAACATCGTTCTTTAAAAATAGTTCACAGAATCTAAGCGAAAATACATATTATATGTTTGTTTTCTATCGTCTTTAATATCTAAAAAAACGATTCACTTTCAAAAAGAGGCTAAAAAAATCATAAATTAAATCTATATTTGATTTATGATTTTACATCTTTTATGACGCTGTTTTTTAAAAGAAACTACCTTTTTTTTATTGGTATAGTTTCTTTGTTTCTTATCTATCGCTTTCATGATATCATGTGGTTACGTCCTCAATCTATTCATCAATGGCGACAGGCGGATTGCCTACAAATTGCCCATAATTACTTAACAGATAGTTGGAACTTCTTTAGGCCTTCTATTCATAATTATTTTTCTGATGGAGAAACTTCAGGAAAAACTGCAGGTGAATTCCCTCTTCTTTATTTTTTTGTAGCCCTCCTTTGGAAAGTTTTTGGGGAACATGAATTTATCTACAGAATGGTAACACTTACGATCTTTATCTCTGGTTTATTTGCTCTTTACGATCTATTAAAAAAAATACTAAATAATAACTTTTGGTCATTAGCAATTACTTTTTTTCTATTTACATCGCCTGTTATCGTTTTTTATTCCAACAATTTTTTACCAAATGTACCTGCATTTAGTTTTGTTTTAATAGGATGGAATTTTTTCTACAGATATTATCATTCAAAAAAAAGTAAATTTTTATTCTTTGCAATTGGCATGTTTACATTGGGGGGTCTTTTTAAAATGACCGCATACATTAGCTTTATTGTTCTAGGTGCATTTTACATTTTCGAATGTATCAAATTCAAGATTCTTAAAAAAGAGTTGAAAATATTCCAAAATCTACAAACAAGCTTTTTCCCTTTTCTTTTTAGTTTAATTATAATGCTTTCTTGGTACATTTATGCAGCCTATTTTACAGGTATTCACGGAGGTAAATACACATTTAATGGTTTATGGCCTATTTGGGAAATGAAGAGTAGTCAAATTGAAGTAATCCTTGATTTTATTAAAAACATTATCTATCACCAATTATTTAGTTCAACCGCATTATTATTAATTATAGCGATGGGAATCTTCTTATTTGTAGATTATAAAAAAACAAATCGTTTTATTTTAACGTCCCTCGCACTATTATTAATTGGTTGTACAAGTTTTATTGCATTATGGTTTCAAGCCTTAGAAGCTCATGACTATTATGTCATCAATCTGCTCTTATTTCCCCTATTTATTTTAATAGGATTTGTCTGGCATTTAAAAGAAAATTACCAATTCTTATTTAATTCTAAAATTGTTCAAATTATATTCTCTGTTTTTGTCCTATGTAATATCTTCTATGCATCCAACAATATTCGAATGAGATATTGGGGAAATTTAAATGTAAGCCTAAGCGTAGCAAAAATTTTAGCTGACAAACCTGAGATAGATTATTGGTGGTGGACAGGGAGCCACAACTCTTTTAAAGCACTTAACGATATAGAGCCTTACAATCGCTCTTTAGGTATAAAAGAAACCGATTTAGTCGCATTTATACCTGACCAAGGGTTTAGCACCTCTTTATATTTAATGAATCAGAAAGGCTGGACCTCTGGGTTTGGTATTGAAAACGATCCAAACACTGACCCAAGACAAAGATTAATCGATAAAATTAACAGTAAAAAATTACAGTATTTATTTATTGGAGACTCTGTTACATTAAAGAAAGAATATCTACAACCTTTCCTTAACAACCCAATAGGGTCTTATAAAGGAGTACTAATTTATTCTTTAAAAGAAACTAAGTAGTTTCTATTGAGCCAAAACATCTTTGATTTCTCCATCTTCTTGATACTCAGTATCTGTATTTATTTCCCACAAATCGACCTGTTTGTTATCTGCTATTTTTTCTGCAGCCAATAACCCCATCAAAATAGAATGATCTTGGTTATTGTACTTAAACGCACCATACCTCCCTATAGGATAAAGACCTTCTATTCCATTTAAATAATCGACAATAACCTTTAACCCTTTTTGATAGCCTGTTTCATATACAGGATAGCATTTAGGAACCTTAACAACTTTACTGTTTAATATTTTAGCTTCTTTAGGAATCAAATTTATTTTATACACCTCTTCTTTGGCTAAATTTATCGCATTTTGTTCGTCTCCTTTCCAAATTTCATCATGCTCAAAACACCAAAATTCTAAACATAAAATAGTTGTCTTTTTACCTCTATTTAAACTTGTACACCAGTTTCTAAAATTTGTAATTCTCCCATGTTTTACATCAGGGGAATGTATATACAGCCAATTATCAGTAAATAACTCTTCTTTATCAATTTCTAAATAAACTAAAATGGTGTTTCTAAAATATAACTCATCAATAGCCTTTTGTACATTTTCTGGAACATCTTTAAACCCATTTATTAAAATTGTAATAGGCATTGTTGAAACAACACTTTTAGCGTCTTTTATTGTTCCATCTACCAACTCTACGCCCGTTACCTTTTTATTTGTTTCATCTAATAAAACACGTTTAATCGGGGCTTCTTTATTTACTTTTCCTCCATTTTTTGAAATAAATTCCGCTGCTCTCTCGTATAATTCTCCTGTTCCATTCTTAGGGTAAGCAAACTGATCTACTAAGGTTTTATGTTTATTTCCTTTATTTCCAAATATCGCAGATTTAACTGCTCCTATTAATGTCAACGTTTTTATCCGTTGTGCAGCCCAGTCTGCATCAATTTCAGAACATTTTATACCCCAAAGTTTTTCTGTATAGTGCTTAAAAAATATTTCAAACAATTTTTTCCCAAACCTATTTGTTACCCATTCCTCAAAATTCTTTGGGTCTTTAATCGGAGCAATCATTTGAACTCCGTAATACCAAAGGATTTGAATGATAACAAAAGGGGGTAGGTTCGTTAAAACATTTCCTAATTTCAACGGATATTCAAAAAAACTATGCCTGTAATAAATTCGAGTTTGTCTGTCAACTAAGGTAAAATCGTCTTTTATTAACTCGTTAAAAAAGGCATTTATTTCTTTTTGTTTAGAAAAAAACCGGTGAGGACCAATATCAACTCGTTGACCCCATAAATCAAAACTTCTTGCCATCCCGCCAATAAAAGGGCTTGATTCAAAAATTTCTACATCTTTCCCCTTCTTCACTAATTCATAGCCACAAGCCAACCCTGCAGGGCCAGCTCCAATTATTATCGTTTTATCACTCATTTATAATGTTATTCTATTTTTTCACCTGCGTCTATAGATCCCATGCGAAAATACAAATTATAGATGTGTTTTCCTTGTTCATTAAATTATCCGGAATAAATAAAATGCCCTTCTCGAACATATATATACTAACTCAATAAAGTTTAATACTCAAATCATCCAAAAAGACCTTTCCAGCGCTTCTATTCCAAACATAAACAGCAAGAATATTGTTTAGATTTAGGTGCTCTTTCTGTAAAGAAATCTTTACTGATTCTTTTTTCCATTGATTTATAGATGAAGGTTTAATTGTGTGCCCAGACCACAAACTACTTTTTTTTGTTTCTCCATTTTCTATAGCAATTACAAGTACTACCTCCTGTAAACTATCTGTTAAAAATATTTGAAAGTCAATTTTGAGTTGTTTCTCCGCAGTAAAACCCTCTATTTCTTTAAACGATTTCTTAAATGTAGCGCTATATGAATCTACCCCTTTTAAAACAGAGCTATTTTTACCTGAAAAAGACTGGATATCCTTAATTGAGGTTAAGTTTGTCAGGTCTTTATTATTTTTATTTTCAAAATCAAAAAAGTAGCTAATCGTGTATAAAGGTTCTTTAAAAATAAGGTTCACTTGCTTTTTATTATAATAATAACCAAAAACATCATGCCACCAAGGATCCTCAGGGGAGTGCTCTTCATTAAAAATTGTATGCGGGAATACCGAAAATGTGGTCACTTCACAAATACTATCTCTTGAATTTCTAAGAAATTTATCTCGCTGGGTAAATTCTTTATTATATTGCTTAGCACTACCAGATTTTAAATCTTTTAATGCCAATGATAAATTCTCTCCTGTTAAAGAAAGAACACCTACAACTGCAATCAAAATAACAGCTACTAATCTAAACACAACTCTATTTTTTTCCACAAAAACAACTCTTAGTTGCTTAAAAAAAGTGAACAAAAATGTCAACCAGGCACATACAAAAATCCAATAAGAAATATTTATCGTACGTCTTGGAGGAAGCTCTCCTAAAGCCATATAACCAACAGTTAAACTAACCAAGATCAACACAACCCCAGCAAACAATATTAAAAAAGGAAGACGAAAGTTCTTCACTGTTTTATACACCTTATTTGTTAACGCAATAAAAATTACAACAATTAATGATGCTAAGATTAATTGTGGAGAGAACAACCACTCAAACATAAAACTAAACCCATGTTTAGTACTTTGAACTATTGAGTCTAAGATTTGCATTTTATTTTCATCTTCAAACCCTCCTCCCCGCAACATATTCCCAGGAGCAAAAACAACGACTAAAGAAGAAATTAAAGCAATTAACTCATATAATAATAAAGTAAAATTTAACGTCTTTTTTTCAAGAACATTCCACAAAAAAATAAGCCCAATTAAAACAAAAAATACTACCATTATTGTTTCATTCAACCCACACAAAACAACGATCAAAAAACAATTAATTATTTTACATCTTTTCCTACTTTCTATTTTTAAGGACTCCAAAATGTTAGTGAGAACATAAAGAGTAAGAATATTCGAAAAATGATAAATAATAACTCTAGGAAGCCAATATATTCCTTGCGTAATATCAGGCATTCCATTAAAAAAAAGAAAAGAAAAAAGGATTGACAGTATTATAGAAAAGAGTTTTTGCTCTGTTAAAAACACCTTAACAATAAATCGATAAAGAGAAAAAACCGTTGCGAAAGCCATTACACCAGCGACAAGTTTATACAAAAACAAAGAATTAAACAATAAGGGGTGAAAGCTCAACAAAAACATAGAGGCATATTTCCCTGTCCAAGTTAAATACCAATG